>JAAUYH010065437.1_pt1 | contig 42092 bp, 36 predicted proteins | sample 7278061 | NCBI WGS metagenome assembly JAAUYH01 (sample SAMN14350203, study PRJNA611818) | marine sediment metagenome | isolation source: surface marine sediment (0.6m) | place: French Polynesia: Moorea | collected 2018-08
CTTTCCTTCTTGAAAGAAGGGGCTTGTGACCTGAATTAATCAATTAAAAATTACCTCTTCTTAAATTTTGAATTTTGAATTCTGAATTTTGAATTCAAAAAATGGTCAAAAGTCAAGGCGGTGATTGGATATAGGTGGTCTTTCCGAAAGCCTCCCTCCGTGGAAAGCCTTTGCCGCCGTGGGGGTTTGTCTCCTCTTTCTTTTCAGCTAAATAGTAGAAAAACCCCACGGCGGCTGGTTTAAATAAGTACTTATACCGATCAATTTTGAGTAAGGCTGGACAGAGCGCGAGTAACTTTTCTCTCGGGGCTTTAAAAGGCGCTTTATTAGACAACACGGAGCTTCACGGTATTAATTACCCCTAATCAAATCTATTCCCAGTCCACACTTGTCAGATTAAGAAGCACAAAATCATCTGTTTATACCCTGAGGAAAACACTTGTGTTTTCCTAAATTCCTAACTTGGCGATCGCATTTAAATCACCAACGACATTTGACCACACCCGTGAACAATTAGGGTATATTTATGCACAATCGAGAGTGTTGCCTGCTCAGATCTTGCACCATTATCCAAATGGAAAAAAGTTCGCGAACGTCATGATGTCCGCTAACTCACTCCTGTTTTTTTAATTTGAAGCAATGCCTTTTTTCTTGTATTACGTTTTTTGGTTTAAATCGCCAATGCAGTTTTTTTTTGTAACCCTAGTTTGAACCATATCCAAAATTGTTTACGTAGAGAATAAGAGCGATTCGGAAAAAATTTATAGAAATTCTTGATTTGATGAGATAGATATTGACTATCAGATTTGCTATCGATATTTTTATCTACGTAATTTTTGCATAGGATAACTCCGTGAAAAGATATATATATGAGCTTGTGAAATACAAACACAGTTCGAGTTCTTTTCTATCTGTCCAGAATAAAAACTATGAAGACTTTAATAGAAGTATCACAACTACCAAATATTTTGGACTTATCGACAGAAAACATAACTGCCGAAATAAACATTGACCGGGGAACGCCGGTCACCGCAGGCACCGTCGTTTTACGGCGGTGTAACGGTGACCTACATCCCTCAAATATTCAATCGGTAACTCTTGCACGATCTATAGCGCTCCATTTTTTAGATAGTTTAGAGTTAGATTATGCAGAATTATCTAATTTAGACAATACTTCTCGTGCAGATAACAGTATTGTCACCGAGCTTGCTCAAATAGCTGTTCGATCGACTACTGGTGCAGATTTTACTGGTAATATCTATCTGGACGGAATTCTTTGGGGTGGTAATTATTGGAATACTAGTGCATCTGGGCAAATAAAGTATTCTTTCTGGAATTCTAGCACTGCCACTTTTGCTGACGACTGGACTACTGCGGAAAAGAAAGCTATGGTAAAAGCCTTGAATACTTGGGCAGCAGTAGCAGATATTACTTTTGTTGATGCAGGAGATAATAATCTCAATGCAACCCTTGGTTTTTATAATGTAGATGATTCAGAACTTGACGATTCTATAGGTCGTTTCAGTCCTCCTGGCACTAGTAATGAGGGAATTGGTTATTTCAATTGGCAGGGTACTGGTTGGGACTATAACAATGGCAACCGACAGGGTGATTATGGTTTTGTCACCATGATTCATGAATTAGGGCATAGTCTTGGTTTAGCCCATCCTCATGATGATGGTGGTGGTTCCTCTATCTATCCTGGTGTAAGTTCGGCATTCGGTGACACTGGTAATTATAGTTTAAACCAAGGTATTTATACCACTATGTCTTATAACGATGGTTTAACAGCAAGTGGTGGAGACCCTGGCACTTTAGATTATGGTTATCAGGGAACGCCTATGGCATTTGATATTGCTGCAATTCAGCATCTTTATGGCGCGAATAGGAACCATAACAAAGGAAATAATACTTATTTTTTACCGACAGCTAACGCTTCGGGAACTTTCTATTCTTCTATTTGGGATACTGGCGGTAGGGACAAAATTAGTGGTTCTAGAGCATCTGCTGGAGTTGATATTAATTTAAATGATGCTACTTTAAATATCGCTGATGGCGCAGGTGCAGGGGGTTATCTCTCTTCTGTCACTGGTATTTTTGGTGGCTTTACTATTGCTAATGGCGTAATTATTGAAAATGCCGATGGTTCTAATTTTAATGATGAGATTATTGGTAATGAATTCAATAATAATCTTTTTGGTGACGATGGCAATGATACACTTATAGGAGGGTCTGGCAACGATACGCTTATAGGAGACTCTGGCAACGATCGCCTTGTTGGTTATGCTGAGGGTAAAGAATATGATGTTTTAAGGGGGGGAACTGGAGTAGACACTTTTGTTCTGGGGAACTCCTCTAATGTTTTTTACCGAGGAAATGGTTATGCCACTATCGCTGATTTTAATTGGCTATCCGACTATATAGAAGTTAAAGGAACTTCCAGTCAATATTGGTTAGAATTTGGTAACTGGACTGGTACTTCTGCTGACGATACGGCTATTTTTTATGGTGAGGATGCCATTGGTGTAGTACAAGATAATATTGATGTGAGTATTACTAGAGACTTTCTTTTTGTGTGATTTATCATTTAGTAAAAGGCCAGCCTGATTATCAAGCTTTGCCGAGAAAAGTGAGCCAACAAGTTCTGAGGATTTTAGACCAAAACTGGCAGTCATTTTTTCAGGCAAATAAAGCTTATCAAGAAAAACACAGTTTATTTACTGGCCGATCTAAATTACCTAAATACAAACATAAAACTAAAGGTCGTAACTTACTGGTTTATACAATTCAAGCTATAAGTAAAACTTGGCTCAAAAAAAATAAAGTTAAGCTATCTGGCACAAACATAATTGTTTCTACCCAAGTTAAAAATATTGTTCAAGTTCGGATTATTCCCAAAGTAGGGCAATATGTAATTGAGATAGTTTATGAAAAACCTGAATACCATACGGTCAAAAATCCTGAAGCAATAGCAGCTATAGATATTGGCGTAAGCAATTTAGCAGCTTTAACATCAAACCAAAAAGGGTTTGTTCCCATTCTGGTTAACGGAAGACCGCTTAAAAGCTTAAATCAATTCTATAACAAAACCAAAGCTAAACTTCAGTCTCAATTGAGACAAACTCAGTCAACCTCTAAACTAATTCAAAGGTTAACTGCTAATCGGAATAATCGGATAGATACTTATTTACATCAAGCTAGTAGATGGATAATCAATTATCTCGACCAACATGGGATTAGTAAGTCCTATGTTGGTAAAAATAAGTAAAAAAAAATCTTTGGTCATGAAAACCCATCGTTTAAAATCTCTTGTACTTACTCTACTTTTATTTTGCTTTTCTCTAGCAATACCTTTAGTTAGAGCAGAAATCGCCATTTCTCAAGCTTCGGGAATGGAATTAGCTAAAGAAGCGCGATCGCTCTACACTAGTAAAGACTATCAGAGTGCAGTTAGAGTATGGCAAAATGCAGCTACGATTTTTGCCCGACAAGAAGACCCACTCAATCAAGCGATGGCGTTGAGTAATCTTTCTCTAACCTATCAGCAATTAGGGGAGTGGCAACAGAGCAAGGAAAGCATTGAATCGAGTTTAGCTGTTCTAGAACAGCAAGCCCAAACCCCTCAATTATTAAATCTTTTAGCTTCGAGTTTAGAAATACAGGGAAAATTACAGATAGCAATAGGAGAAATGGAGTCTGCCTTAGATAGTTGGCAAGAAGCAACCAAGATTTATAACAAAATAAAAGACCAGAATGGTATCACCAGAAGCCAAATAAATCAGGCTCAAGTCATGCAGAATTTGGGCTTATATCCCAAAGCTTGTCAAACTATTACTAAAGCCTTAGCTTTAGGTATTAAAGATTGTGAAGTTACCGAATCCGCATTACAGAAATTAACAGCTTCAGAAAATATATCTATGCAAGTAAAAGGGCTAGTTAGTTTGGGTAATATTTTACGGGTGATGGGCAAAAATGAGCAGTCGCAAAATGTGCTGTTAACAGCTGAAAAGTTAGGCGCAACCAAAAATGTTAATTTAGCTTCGGTTTACCTAGCTTTGGGCAATACATCTCTCTCTTTAGCCCAAGAAAACGCTTACTTTGCCAGAGGAAAGACAGCTAGGGTTCAAGAAATTGCCAATTACGAGCAGATAGTAACTCAGTATTTAACAGATGCAGAACAATATTATACTCAGACTATCGAGTTAAGCAATGAACCTATTGCTCGACTTCAAGGAAAAGTCAATTTATTAAACTTATTCATTCAAACCAATAGAAACCCCGATAATTTAACTTCAGAGATTAATTCTTTACTACCAACCTTACCCACTACTCCTGAGAAAGTCTTAACCCAAATTAATTTTACTCGTAGTTTACTGAAATTGAAAAAACAGGAGATTAATACCCCCGATATTGTAGCAGCGATCGATCGGGCGATCGCGCAAGCAAACACACTGGGTTCGGACAGACTTCAAGCTTTTGCTTATGCTACTCTAGGACAATGGTACGAACAAGAACAAAAGTGGTCAGAAGCAGAAACCGCTACCAAACAAGCCCTGGGTTATACTCTCGGTTACGGTTCTCAAGATATTGCTTCGGAAGTTTTGTGGCAATTAGGTAGAATCGAACAGGCTCAAGATGAACGGCAAGAGGCGATTCATGCTTACACTAGAGCCTACGACTTACTCCAGTCCTTACGCGGTGATTTAGTTGCCACTACCCCAGATACCCAGTTTTCTTTTCGCGACCGCATCGAACCAGTATATCGTCAGTTAGTAGAGTTATTATTATCTCCAGAAATAGAACCGACTCAAGCAGAATTAGCCCAAGCTCGTCAAGTTATCGAGTCTTTACAATTAGCAGAGTTAGATAATTTTTTCAACGAAGCTTGTATTCAGGCTAATCCCGTACAAATAGACCAGATTGCCCCGAATACAGCAGTTATCTATTCAATTCTCTTAAAAGACCGTTTAGAAGTAATTATATCTTTGCCCGATGGTACTTTATTACATCAATCTACCAAAACAGGCGATCGCATCGAACAGGTAATTGGAGACCTACGCAATACAATTGCTTTTGATAACCTTTTTGCCAATCGTGGCTCAGTTCCAGAAGCAGCCAGAAGCAGAGATGAAAACCCTTCAAGGGGTATTGAAATTATTCGCAAAACCAGCCCTCAAATTACTGAATTTCTTCCTCCTGCCGAACAATTATACAATTGGCTGATTGCACCCTTCACCGCAGAATTAGAACGCAATCAAGTCAACACATTAGTATTCGTTCTCGATGGGGTACTTAGGAATATTCCCATGGCAGTATTACACGATGGCAAGCAATATATTATCGAAAAATACTCGGTGGTGCTAACTCCTGGGATGCAGTTACTAGACCCTCAACCACTATTAAGGGCTAAAGTTACCACTCTCACCGCAGGACTCAGCGAACAATCGCCCAATTTTCCCGATTTTGCTCCCTTACCCAACGTCCACCAAGAGTTAGAAAGTATTGGCGATAATGTGCCTACCAAAACCCTTTTAAATGACTCCTTTACCGAACAGAATCTAGAAACAAGAATAGACAACAAGCCTTTTCCCATCGTGCATATTGCCACTCACGGGAATTTTAGCTCGATCGCAGAAGAGACTTATATTTTAGCTTGGGATGAACGCATCAATGCGACAGAACTCAACCAAGTCTTACAAGGAAAAGCACGTTCAAATAGACCAATTGAACTGTTAGTTCTCAGTGCTTGTCAAACTGCTCTAGGAGACGATCGAGCCGTGCTAGGATTAGCAGGAGTAGCCATGCGCGGAGGAGCAAAAAGTACCTTGGCTTCTCTGTGGTTGGTAAATGATGAAGCAACCGCTTTGTTAATGGAAAAGTTCTATCAAGAACTTGCTAAAAGTAATGTCAGTAAAGCAGAAGCTCTCCGTCGCGCTCAAGTAGCAATTCTTAAATCAGAGAGATTTAACGACCCTTATTTTTGGTCAGCTTTTGTTTTGGTAGGTAATTGGTTGTAATCGATTTCTTGTTTAAATTTAGCTGTTAGTTTTTAGTTTTTCTACCTGACTCTTTCGATAGGCTTAAACCCCTACTGTTATTGGCTTTCTCTCCTGATTTCACCCCTTGCCACATCGATTACTGCTTTGACTTCACATAGAAAATCCATCCCCAATAACCCTTCTGTAAAGCTATTGGCTGGTAAATCTAATGCCACTACAGGATAGTTTTCCTGTTTCACTCCCAAACAGTTAAAACTAGGTACAGCGACTATCGGCACTACAATCACTCCATTGGCAGTAACAATTTTTTTGTTGCCTAATGGTTGGTTTAAATTACAGCCGATACGTTGCAAAATTTTTCTTGGTAAGACGGTATAGCTTGCTCCTGTATCGATCAATAGTTTTACTAATAACGGTGTATTATTACTTCCCCTGACTGCTGCTCTTAACCACAGTATATTTTGCTGTCGTTGAACCCGATAAATTATTTTGCTCATAGAATAAAGGCGATATCTTCGGGTACTTGACCCATATATTCAATTGCCAATGGTCGGTCGCTCGCCGATTCTAGAGCTTGATAGATTTCTTCTTTATCGGCTGAATGGGCTACTACCTCACCCTTGATTACCTGTAAATTTTCATCGGTTTCCGTGTAAGCAATTAATACCCATTCCCCTTCATAATGCTGTTTGATTTCTTCAAAGCTCATTATTTCTGACATTACTTTTTCCTCTCAACTGCCAATCTTTCCATCTTCTCTCTATTTACATTTTAATAATTACAGTTAATCTTACTTTGTAAATTAGTCTGGCTGGCTTATTAATTTTTATTCAATTCAGTGAGTAAAGGAACTGGTGGCAGTATTACCATTAATAGAAGTAGCAAGTAGTATTATCAATACAAAACTACCATAAGGAAATTAATTGGAATGACTATAAAAGTATTTCATATTACTTCCTAGATGCTCGATCTTTGGTATGGTTGGGCAAATACGCTAATTACTCGCTCGACATAATTCAACTTACACTTACGTAAGATTAGGCGATCGTGAAACTAATATTATCTTCTCTATTTTTCTTCTGTTTACTACCCAGTACTCTCCTTGCTCAAATTACTCCTGACTCTAGTTTAGATAAAAATTCAGTTGTAGAAACTAATGGTAATCGAGATACGATCGATGGTGGTGATATTCGGGATGCTAATTTATTTCATAGTTTTAAAGAATTTAATGTAGAAGCAGGAAGAGAAGCTTACTTTAATAACCCCAAGGGCATCAATAATATCTTCAGTCGAGTGACGGGGAATAATATTTCTGATATTCAGGGAGTGTTAGGAGTTTTAGGTAATGCCAATTTGTATCTAATTAATCCCAATGGGATTCTGTTTGGTGAAAATGCCAGATTAGATGTCAATGGTTCTTTCTTTGCCTAATTTCGGGAGGGGCAATCCAGGAAATATCAAGATTACTGCCACTGAAAGCATTACCTTAAATAGACGAAGCAGGGGAGGAGGAAGATTAAGTGGGATTAGCAGCATAGTTCTATCAGGCGCAGTGGGGAATGGGGGCAATATTCAAATTAGCACTGAAGATTTGTCTATCTCTAATGAGGCCATAATCGATACGACTACAGCAGGTAGAGGCAATGGAGGAAAGATAAATATTACGGCTACCAACCTTTCTCTTACTAAGGGAGGGGATATAAGTGCCAGCACTTTGGGGAGAAATGCTAACGATATTACTGAAGGCAATGCAGGGGATATTACTCTTAATGTGGCTGATACTCTTAATCTTAGTGACTCTGCGGGAATTTCCAATAGCAATTTGGGTAATGTAATCAGTGATGCGGAAATTGCCAATAGCATTTTGGGTAATAGAATCGGTAATGCGGGCAAGATCGATATTACTGCTAGTAAACTTTTCTTAAGTAGTGGCAGTCAAATTAATAGTTTTACTAGAGGCAGGGGCAATGCAGGAAGTATCACTATTAATGCCGCAGATTCTGTCTTATTAGATGGAGGAACCGAGTTAGAGGTGGCCACTGTAATCAGTACTGGTGTAGAGAAGGGAGGGGTTGGTAATGGAGGGGAAATTAAGATTAATACCAACAATCTTTCAGTCCTGAACGGCGCACAAATCGACAACCCTACCCTTGGGGAAGGTAATGCTGGAAATATCACCATAAATGCTCGAGAGGCAATTTTCCTCAGCGGTCAAGATAGAGAAGGCTTTCCTAGTGGTATTTTTAGTAGTGTTCAGAAAACAGCACGAGGAAATGGAGGCAAGATTAACATTACCACCGAAAACTTAGCTCTATTCGAGCATGCTGTTATCTCCGTGGGGAGTCTTGGACAAGGTAATGGCGGAAATATATTTATTCAGGCTAATTCTTTCAGTCTGGAGCGGGATTCAGCACTTAGGGCTGCTACTTCTTTTGGTACAGGGGGCAATATTACTTTGCGCATTGAGGATGATCTAACCCTAAAAGATAACAGTTTGATTTCAGCCCAAGCGATTAATGATGCCGATGGCGGTAATTTAGATATTGATACTAGATTTATTGTGGCTTTCCCCGCCCAAAATAACGATATCATTGCTAGTGCCGAACGAGGAACTGGTGGCAAGATTGATATTACTGCTGAAGCACTCTTTGGTATAGAAGAAAGGAGTTCGACTCCGACCAATCAGACTAACGATATCGATGCTAGTTCTCAGTTTGGTTTATCAGGAACAGTAAATATAACGCAACCAGATGTTAATCCCACTAGTGGTTTATTAGACTTGACTCAAGAAGTAGTCAATGCCTCTGACTTAATCGCACAAAATGTCTGTACGCAAACAGCCAATAGTGAGTTTGTCGATATCGGTAAAGGTGGCTTACCCCAAAATCCCGAATATATTTTAGTAGAAGATCCTATTGATGTAGAATTAGTTGCACCTATAATTACATCTGGAGAAGAAATTAAATCAATCACCGAAACAGAAGCAGTAAAACCACAAAAAACTCTTAAACCTCCCGCTCAAGGTTGGATTTTCCATGAAAACGGCATAGTAGAGTTAGTGGCTTATAATCCCGAGCGAGTAGGCGATCGACGTACCAGAGATAATTATAGAAGTTGTCAACTCGATCGAAACTCTTAATCAACCTGAGTTCGACGAAGCTAACTCGCGCATTCCCTTGCTCGGAGAGCGTTCCCTTGCGACTTGCGTCGTCGCGGGGTCTCTCCGCTTACGCTCGACGCGGGGTCGCTCGTCAAAAACTAAGAAGAACAGAAATTTTAAGAAGGCTGGAATGCTAATTTTATCGTTAACTAACATCACGTTTTTCTCTAACTACGAACTCCGAACTACGAACTCCGAACTCACGTTTAACAGGAGGTTTTAGACGAGAGGGAGGCTCGATAATTGTACCGTCTTGAAACCAAATAATTCGCTGACACGATCGAGCTATTTCCGAGTCATGGGTAACCATCACAATGGTCATGCCCTCATCATTGAGTTGCTGGAAAATCTCTAGTACTTCTTGGCTAGTGCGAGAATCTAATGCTCCTGTTGGCTCATCTGCCAAAAGCAAAATTGGTTGATTGACAAGAGCGCGGGCGATCGCTACTCGCTGCTGCTGACCCCCAGAAAGTTGATTGGGACAATAGTACATTCGTTGTTCTAGTCCAACCCTACTCAACGCATCTATGGCTCGCTTTTGGCGTTCCCGTCGGGGAATTTCTGCATAAACCATCGGCAGCATGACATTTTCTAAAGCAGTTAATTGAGGTAATAAATAAAACTGTTGAAAAACAAAGCCGATTTTACGGTTGCGGATGTAGGCTAAATCTCGATCGTTAAGTTGTTCTACTGCCTGGTTTTCTAAGTAGTAGTGTCCTTGACTGGGTCGATCGAGACAGCCGAGAATATTCATAGTCGTGGATTTCCCAGAACCAGAAGCACCCATAATCGCACAGTACTCTCTTTGACGAATAACCAGATCGATCTTGTGGAGAACGTTGACCTCCAAATCTCCCCGACCATAGGACTTTTCCACTTGTTCCAAACGAATAATTTCAGAAGTCATTGGTAACTCAAACTTGGCTATCATGGTTAACTCCTCAACGCAACTATGGGTTCGAGACGAGCAGCACTACGGGCAGGAATTACACCAAATCCCAAACCAATAGCTCCAGACATACCGACTGCTAAAATAATAGCTACTGGACTTATGACGGCTTCTAAAGGGGTTAAAGTTGCTAGCACTAAAGTACCAGCTACAGCGATCGCAATTCCCAAGCTTCCTCCAGCCACAGAGAGGATAATTGCTTCAGTAGTGAATTGAACCATCACATCGGTACCAGTAGCCCCAATTGCTTTACGTAAACCAATCTCATGGGTGCGTTCGGTTACAGACACCAACATAATATTCATAATGCCTATTCCCCCCACTACTAAGGAGATACCCGAAGTTGCTGCCAGAAAAATAACCAGCATACCAGTGACCAAGTTGGCGGTTTTGAGTAAATCTTGTTGAGAGCGCACCGTAAAATCATTTTCGCCCTTTTTAATGCCGTGGCGTAAGCGCAGCAGATTAGTAATTTGGTATTGAGCAGCACTAATAGTTTCTGGAGAACGAGCCGAAACCGAAATAGACTGTACCGTTGGACTGGTAAGAGAACCGCCTTTTCCTGTAAGCTGAGCAGCCATTACTTTAATCGGCACGAACACTATTTCATCCTGGTTGGTACCCATAGATGAACCTTTTTCTGCCATGACACCAATTACTTGGAAACTTAAGTTACGGATGCGGATTTTTTCTCCTAGAGGGTCGCGATTACCGAAGAGTACACTAGCAGTTTCGTTACCTAAAACAGCAACTCGATGGTTAGATTGCACCTCCAATTCATTAAAAAATCGACCTCTAGCCACAGATGCATTACGAACACTAGTGTATATTGGTGTTGTTCCAGTAACGTTCACTTGAGTATCTCTGTCTGCCCAACCGATCCGAAGCCGTTCGGTTTTTTCTGGAGCTACTGCCAGTACTGCTGGTACTTCCCGCGCGATCGCTTCCGCATCTGCCAGTACTAAAGTATTAGCCTCTGCCGTACCTATTTGAGGCCCGCCTTGTTGAATTCCTGGTAGTACGAACAAAACATTGGTTCCCAATGATTCAAACTGTTTGTTAATGAAATTTTGAGCCCCCTGTCCCACATTAATCATGGCAATTACCGAAGAATTACCAATAATTATGCCGAGCATAGTCAAACAACTACGCATTTTGTTTGCGCTCAGGGTTCGCACCGACATATTTATGTTTTCTACAAAATTTACACCCATTTTTTTTACTCAATTACTATTATTTGTAAGAAGCTAAAAGCTAATAGCTAATAGCTAATAGCTTATTCCTCAGTTGCTAAAAGCCCCAGGTGCTTGACCTTCAGGAAAATCAACAAATACTTTTTCTCCTAGTTCTAATCCTTCTAAAACTTGAGTATGACCATCTTGAGTAACCCCAACCTTAATTGGTTGAAATTTGGCTTGTCCTTGTTCGTCTGCTACTAGTACGCCAATCTTTTTATCGCGACTGGTTATAGCCACTGTTGGTACCATCAGTACTTCTTTAAGTAAATCTCCTTTAAAAGTTGCATCCACATTCATGCCAGAGAGTAATGCTGACTGTCCAGTGACCAGTTCTACGCGTACCTCAAAGTAAGTTACATTATCTTCTACAATGGCTTCGGGAGCAATTTTGCGTACTTTACCTGTAAAGGTGCGGTCTGGATAGGAATTGGCTACTATTTCTACTTCCTGCCCCATTTTAATCCCAGAGATATTGGCTTCTGGTATTTCTACTAATACTTCTACACCCTTTGCCATAGCTAGAATTGAGCTAGATGTTGCCGAGACTGTACTAGAAGCGGAAGTAGTAGGAGTCACAATTGCACCGATCGAGGCATATTTTTGGGTGATAATACCGTTAAAAGGAGCCTTAATGAAAGTAGAATTTAGTTGAGCTTGAATCAACTGTACTTGGGCGCGGGCTGCTGAGACACGGGCTGCTGACTGTTGAATATCTTCGGGGCGAGAACCACTAGTCAATTCTTGTAGAAGTTGTTGTGCTTCTTGTAAACTAGCTCTAGCACTCTGGTCTTCGCTAATTACTTCATCTAGATCGATTTGGGCTAATGCGCCTTCTCGAGTAAGAAAGCGATATCGCTTTAACTTTTTAGCATTCAGATCGACCCTCGCCTGGGCAGATGCTACTTGCGCTCTAGCTCTACTAATCTCTTCTAGACGACTGCCATTGCGAATCAAGGCATACTCTGCTTCAGCCTCGGCTAACTGCGCTTTTGCTTGAGATAGAGATGCTTCTAGTTCTGCCGAATACATTTGGGCTAAAACTTGACCTGCTTTAACTTCATCCCCCTGATCGACATAGAGGGCGACTAATCTGCCAGTGTTTTCTGGACTGAGATTGACAGTTTCGAGCGGTTCTACAGTTCCACTAGCTTCAATACGAATGGCTAGCGACTGACTTTCAACGGGAACTGTCAAGTTAGTTAAACTGGGTATCGATCGATCGCTTTGCCGAGATTTACGCAGTACATTAGTTCCAAACGTACCGAGTAAAACGACAATTGTAATTGATAGCAAGATTGAAATCCAGCGAGGGCGAGAGCGTTTGTAAGCTGTTGTATTCATTGTAGATATCCTAAAGCTAATTAATCTAAAGACTGTCAGCATAAAATAATTAGTTCATATCCTCTTGAGAATTTTATTAGTCGACTGGGAGTCAACCTTTTGGACATATACTTTGGTTTGATACATCCAGTAATAAATTGAGGAGAATAGAACAAATACACACAAAGAAAAAGAAACTAAAGTGGAGTTGAGAGGAATTAAGAGGAGAGAACTGATCGACTCGATCGAGATCAAACCGATGAGAATTTTCGCAATAGTTTGACGCTTCAAGAGGCTGCATAATATAGCTCCAGTTGGTGCCCCCACTACAACTACTGGTACCGCTGCCAGCCAGTAATTCCGCACGGGTTCGATAAAGTCACCGATAAAATATTGATGAAGAATAAAGCCAGTCCAAGCATTGATAGCCATCAAAATTACCGAGGTAGGGGTGCTTACCTTTTCACATAAACCGAATAATAAAACCATCACAGAAAAAGAAAAAATATCTAGACCACTGCCCACTAAACTACTAATGATTCCCCCTATTAGTCCTACTCCTAGAGAGAAAACTCTTTCCCTCTTTCTCCAAGTGGGGATAGCAAAATTCCGCGCCCTTCGAGTTCGATTTAAGGCAAATAAAAGAATGGCAAAGCTGCTGACCATCATCGTGAAAGAAATTTTAATTGCTTCTGGGGGCAGAATGGGAGCCAAAAAGACTGAGCCTAAGACGATGCCAGGAATGCTTCCCAGACCTACCCAACGGATAAACTTCCATTCCACCTTGGTTCTCATAGCCACAATGGTCAGAGAAGCTGCACCCATACCTATACTTTGAATCGCTAAAGAAAAGACCTTGGCGTCGTGGGGAGGAACTTGAAGCCACTTGGTTAGCACTGGAAAAGCGACTGCTCCTCCTCCCATGCTCGTACCGCCTGCAACCATAGAACCAAAAATCATGGTCACTGCTACCTGCCAATGAGCGATGAAATTAGCAATTGCGGTAGCAGGACCCAAAGCAGTTAGCCATAAAGTCCAAGCAGCGATCGCACACAGACAACTGGTTCGCAGAAAGCTTGGTGCAAAAATCTTAGTTTTGGTCAGATTAAAGTGCTGTCGGGATAGATTGATAGAACAATTAGTTTTGGTAATTCTTGGTGGTGGCATACTCTTGTATGGGTTGATTTAAAGTAATTAGGTAACAGCGCATCAGCTAGATAGTGCTAGGCTTTTCTGAGAAGATTTACTCGTAAATTTTCTTGGTAGATTAGTTGTAGAAGAAACTTGATGCTTCTGTTCCAGCTCTTGAGCAGCAAGAAGAGTACTTAGGGCATTAATCATATGAGTACTCTCTTTGAAACCACAGGGAATCTCTTGGGCAAAAAAGCTTTGAGAAATCTGAAACTCACGGAGAAGGGCATCTCGATCGCCATTATTGACTAATTGAGCTAAGCGACTATAATTATCTGCCAAGCGAGAGATGGCTTGTCGGCGCTCTGGTGTAGCCAAAATGATATCTACTATCAGAGGGGCAGACTGAGCAAAGAGGCGACTGACTATAGCAATGGTATGACGGTAGAGAGGACTGGCAAAATCTAAACTACGACGGATATTAATGTTTTCCTCTGAGAAAAAAGCTCCCATACTCAGAGTGGTAAAGTTGCGAATTGCTTGAATGTCCACCATCATGCGGTCGTGTTCTTCTGGAGTAGCATAAATTAGTTTGCCTCCATCACTTTGAATCAGGTCTAGCAACCATTGAAAACATCGGTCTCCACGACCGGGACAAACTACAATTTTTTGCGATAAAAAGGATGTAATACCAGGACCAAACATAGGATGCAAACCCATTACCGGACCAGGATGATATTCCAGCATCGCTTTGACTATGGGAGTTTTGATACTGGCAATATCTGCTAAGGCGGTAGTAGGAGAGATATATTGAGCTGCCTGGCGAATTACTTTAACCACGCATTCAATAGGATTTATCGGGTTAGTATTCCATTGGATCTGTTGCCAGAAGTGAGGCGTTTTCGGACCATCGGGTAGTTTCATATAACTATTTCTCCACTTTTTTTGACTAACTTAAGACCGCTAAATCAAGACGTAAATGAGCAGCACCACGCAGATAGATATGGCGCAAGTTCTGTTGAGACATTGGAGTGTTAAGGTGGATAAGGACCCGAATGCAGCGTTCCAGGCTATCGGACACCTGCATATGTTGTAAGTCTAGCAGGGGAACGCGATTCCAACCAGGACGGCAACGGGCTATTGAAGCAGGAAACAAAGCATCTAAGTCCCTGGTTATTGAAAAGGTTACACTTACTATTTCCGCTGGGTTTAACTGATTTTCAGTTTCTAGAATATCGAGTAAATCCTCTACAGCTTCAGCAATTGCTGCTACTGAATTTTCGCTGGCAGTAGTTGCGCCCCTGAGCCCGCGCACCCGCCATTGAACTTCTGTAGTTGATTTGTGATAAAGCTGGTTTCCTTGGGTAGAAATTCTTAATTTGTCCATTTTTGTCGGCCTAATTTCTGCTTTTTCAGTTATTTTTCTACAAATCAATTGTTCTCACTTAACAATGCCACCGGTGCTAGAGGTTCATCGATCTTCTCAATACTGGTATTAACCTCTTGTTCAAACTCTACTGGACCCATAGATTTAGGAAAGTTCCAATATGGGTGAACTGACATTAAAGCCTTACTGGGAACTATTTTTGGTTGAGCTAGAGAATCAGAAAATATCTCTGGAGGATACCTGAAGCGAATTGTTAATGATAATTCCGACTGACGCTCGTTTTTTGGTATGAATAAGACAAACTCATCTTCATTAGAACCATCGAGGGTAATATTAGGATCTGCTTTATAGAAAATGGGAACAAACTCAGGGCGTACCCTATTAACAATAGTTCTGGCTCGATCGTGATCGTCGATAGTTGTATCAGGATTTTTAGAGCCCTTTTCCACAATCTCGTCTTCAATATTGATGTTGTACTCTACAACTGAAGCATCATACTCATTAAAAGCATTGTTAAACAAATCTGGACGCACAAATACCTTTCCTGGGATCGAGTCATCAAAAACAAAATAACCGTTGACTCGATTGTTGTTGAAACTAAATTTGTACAGGTCAGCTCGGGCAGATGGTGTGTTGACTATTCCCTGTATTAGGAATACGGCGATACTAATAAAAGCTACGAGGGATAATTTTTTCCAGAATTTCACTTGCACTATCTCCTTAAGATGTTGAAGGTTGCTTTAATTTTTTTTCCTTGTTGCTCGATCGCCACAAGCGCGATCGAAAAACAAAAATTCAAGTATTTCTATACTGTTGCAGGTACAGTTTCACTCATTTGAGCGACAGGGAATATTCCCAGTTGGGGTTTCTTGCACAAACCTAAGCCATTAACTTCGGGTAAATAAGAAAACAGTCCGTTCCAAATCTGGGCAAAAACTTTTTCATGGTGTTCTCGGAGAGCGCTGGCTGGCAAACCCTTTTTCTCTTGCTCGATAGCCAAGCGAATACCTTCTTCTCCGAGAGATAGAAGAGAACTCATGTGCTGAGCAACCATCTCGCGCATCTGAGGATCGACTTTCTGGAAATCCGCCATCTGGGCAATAAACTCCGACGGTTGAGCTGAGGAGTCGGGTTTATGCATTTTATGGTAGAAGGAAGACACAAACACCATTAAGCTCAGATAGTGGAAACGGCAGACCCGATCGTAAAACGATAGGGCTCGTTCCTCTGTTATCTCGTTGCGGAAAATACTACTGATACTGGCCGCAGTCATCATGCCAGTGAAAAAGCTCATGTGTACGCCAGTAGAGAGTAAAGGGTCTAGGAAACAAGCTGCATCTCCTACCAGGAAGTAACCAGGACCGGAGAAGTTCTCAGCCCAATAGGAGAAATCTTGACCGATTTCGATTTTAGAAACTAATTCCGCGGGCTCTACTACTTCTGCAATTGCTGGGCAATCAGCGATCGCTTGAAGGAAAACCTCTTTCATGCTGGCTTTAGACCTTCTAGCTTTATAGAGCTCGTTGTTGATGACCAAACCGACACTCAGGAGGTCATCATCTACTGGAATTCCCCAAAACCAACCCGAGCCATCTTTAGTGGAAGCAGTTATAGTAGCATTATCGGGCTGAATTGGTTTAATTTTGGCGTTCTTGTAATATCCCCAAATAGCTAAGTTTTCAAACTCTTCGTGATACTGTCGGTTGTGTAAATAATGATTAGCCATCAGACCATAACCACCAGACGCATCCACCAGGTAGTCAAAAGTGATTTCCCCCGATTGTTGCTCGGAACCACGACCTCTAGACCAACTTGCTTTGACAGGTCTCTCCCCTGCAAAAGAGATTTCTTTAATTTGAACTCCTTGGAAAACTTTTACTCCCTGGGTTTTTCCATGGCTCATTAGCAGGTTATCAAACTCGGGACGGCGAACCTGAAAAGTGTAGGTGCTATTGTCATTAACAGCTATATCTTCAAATTTGAAAGACCACTCTTGAGGGCCCCAATCAAAATAAGCTCCAGTTTTGCGCAAGAAACCATGAGCTTCTACTTTCTCGCGAATTCCCAGTAAGTCAAAAATTTCTAGAGCGCTGGGCAAAAGAGATTCGCCAATCTTAGTATTAGAGCCTTTGCTCTTTTCTACTAGAGTAACATCAAAACCTTCACGAGCTAAGAGAATAGCCGTAGTAGCTCCAGCAGGTCCGCCACCAACAACTAAAACTTGGGTAGATGAGGGTAAAATAGACGTCATAATTTTTTTCCAGTTAATGTTTTCTATTGATTTAAGGTCTAACTATGCACCAAAATTTTTTCCTGGGGTTCTTTGCTCAAACTCAATGCTGGGGAAGGAGCAGGACCTAGAGCAACTTGACCCCAACGCATTACGGTAGCTGCGCCGTTAGAGGAAGAGCCCATGGTATATACAAGAACTAAATCGTTTTCTTGAATTTTGCCCCACTGTGCTGCGTGATAGAGATTGGCAAAGGGGAAAGCAGGCCCGATGTTGCCATAAATAGGGTTAAGATTGATGGTGCGTTTTGGATCTACGCCGAGAGCGCGGGTACAAACTTTTGCATACCATGCAGTAGGGGTATTGAACACGAAAAAGTCAATATCATCGAAACTTACTCCTGCTTCTGCTGCTGCACCTTCACAGCAATTGCGTAGAAACTTCACTGTGGTATCGACAAACATTTTGCCTGTATTTTTACGAGTCCTCAGATAAGTATGATAGGGAGCTTTTTCGGTAAATTCTTGATAGAATGCACCACAGGTTTCGGCGGTATTAATAACTTTGGTACCGAGAATTCCTTGGCTTTCTTCTAGAGTTCCTATTACAAATGCCCCAATACCATCCCCAGATAAGAATGCGAGGCTATCATAAGGATCGGTAATGCGAGAATAATTAGTTGCTACTACGATCAGTACGTTGCGATACTCTCCGGTGCGTACTAAAGAACAGGCAGTCTGCAAAGAAACTAAACCACTGGTGCAGGTAGACTCTACATTCCAGGCTGCACCTTTAAGACCTAATTTGCCAGCCAGAAAAGCTGCATCCCCAGGTAAAAGATGGTCGGGAAATAGAGAAGTAACTAGCATCAAATCTACTTCCTCGGCAGAAAGCTTAGCAGCAGCTAGAGCATCGCAGGCAGTGCGATATTCGAGGTCTAGAATTGAATCTTCTGGAGTCAACACCCGACGTTCGACAGTACCGCGAAAGGGATCGGACATATAGGGCATCATTTCTTCCGTCCAGATGTCCAAGGCTTTGTCCTCAGAATCAGATTTAACTAGAGAAAAAGTCCGCGCTAGAGTTTTTTCTTCTGCCTTGGCTACTAATTCTGGGTGATGTTGGCGATAATAATCGTTGGTGCGAATGATGCTAGGAAAACTAACCGCGATCGCACGGATACCTACTGGTTTAAAATTCATGACAAATCTCCTAAAAATAGTTATAATTTACGAAAACTTAGGAAAAAAACTTATATTTTGGCTCCTTGAGCTTTTAAGCTGTTAATTCGACCGCCAATGGGTGCTTTTTGATTAGGATCGATCCTGATATCCACGACAAAAGGTAGAGGTGAAGCCATAGCTTGTTCTATTGCCTCTGCTAGTTCGGACTCTCGACGAACGCAAATTCCGTTAGCTCCCATCCCTCTGGCAATTTGAACGAAGTCTGCTTGGGGAATCTCTGTATCTACCCCAGAGAAACCTTGCATTGCTGCCCCTTGAGCGCACATATTGTAGCTAGCATCATTGAGTACGAGCCAAACTGTGGGAACTCGGAGTTTAACGGCGGTACTTATTTCACAGTTCATTAACATAGAACCATCCCCGACGATCGCTACAGCTTTACGGTTGCTACCCAAAGCAGCACCTACTACTCCTGTAGCAGCGTGACCCATTGCACCTATCCCAGTACTAATTCGATAGCGATTCGATCGCTCAAATTGTAGTAAGTGAGTTGCCCAAGCAAAAGAGTTACCAGCATCAGCCATAATAAGCGCATCACTGTCTCGGACGATTTGCTGCTGAATCGCTTCCATCAGCACTGCTGGTCTGACAGAGTCAGTGGAGGAGGGGGCTACCGCCAGCTGGGGTCGAGGAAAGGGAGTACTAGCACCCTTAACCAAATCTTTGGCTAAATTTTGCAGCAAGGTTGTCACAAAATCACCGATTTCAGACTGAATGGCATGGGTTTCGACACTGGGATAAGCAACTCCCGGCACTTCTGGGTCGAGGTCTACGTGAATAAAGCCTCGGGGTGGAATCATCGCCGGATTCCAGAAAGAAGTAGGCTCGCCCAGGCGGGTTCCTAGCACCAGTATCCTTTGGGGGGTGTGCTGTTCCATATATTCCAAGACAGAGCTATGTCCTGCAAACCCAGTAACCCCGATAAACTGAGGATGAGTTTCGGGAAAAATTCCCTTAGCACGGGGAGAACACATTACGGCTGCCCCCGTTCTTTCTGCTAGTTGGCGGATGGGTAGGGCAGCATGACGAGCCCCAAAACCCAGCCAGATAGCAAAGGAATCTTGAGTCAACCACTCCGTGCATCGATCGATCGCTTTTTGACTGACAGTTGCTATGGTACGAGAAAAGTTTAAAGGTGGTAGAGATACCAAAGCAGGACTGGTTTGAACCGCAGTAGGAATGCTGATATGGGCAACAAAACCACCTGGCTTAGTCAAGCCTAGAGACAACCTCCGCGCAATTTCTGGTAGTTGTTCTCCACTTTCTAAAACAGTAGCGAAATGAAATAGCGAGCTAGAAGTAAAAATCCCTTCTTGGGGCATGGTATAGGGACTGGTTTCCTGACAAGCCCATCTTCCCCGACTGGCTACCGAAGTAGAAGCCGAGAGTAAAATTACCTTTGCCCCTTCTCCTCTAGCAGCCAACAATCCCGTTAAAGCATTGGTAATACCAGGGCCAGTAGTGGTAAAAACTACAGTCGGACGATCGCTAGCAAAGTAGGATTCGATCGCAGCAAAGGCTGCACCAGTTTCATGACGAAAATGAACTACTTGCAGGGGACTTTGGGACAAATTTGCCCATAAAGGACCGATACCACCACCAGAGACACCAAAGGCACTGTTTACTCCCAAATATACTAAAATTTTGACTATAAACTCTGCTACGGTAATGGAACCTGGGTGAGAAAAATTAGGCAGTGTCGCGCCAGAAGATTTAGAAGGAGAAAAAATCGAGGAACCTGGCGATTTTTCGCTAATAACTGAAGAGTTCGTCTGAAATTGAGTACTCATAATTGATAGGATTGAGTAGTTGATAAATTAGTTAGAAAGTTGACAGAGATAATTGTTTTTGTCTTAATACTCGCTTGAGTATTTTTCCGCTACCATTTTTGGGAAGGGAATCGACAAACTCGATTTCTTGGGGTCGTTTGTAAGTGGCGATTATTTCCAAACAGAAAGCATCAATATCTGCTGCGCTGGTGGTATAACCTGGTTTGAGAACGATATCCGCTTTAACGATTTCTCCTTTAACCGAGTTGGGAACTCCATAAACCGCTACCTCAAACACGGCAGGGTGTTGATAGATAGCATTTTCTACCTCTGCGGGATACACTTTAAATCCAGAGACATTAATCATATCTTTGAGTCGATCGACAATGTAGAAGTAGCCATCTTCATCCCGTCTACCAAGGTCGCCAGTATAAAACCAACCATCGCGGATTGCTTTATCTGTATCTAAAGGTCGATTCCAGTAACCCAACATAACGTTAGGCCCCCGTACCGCAATTTCTCCTAATTCTCCCGTCGGTACTTCTCTGCCATCATCATCGACAATCTTCATTTCTACGTTTTCGATAGGAGTACCAATAGAACCAAACTTGTACTTTAAAGAATGGTTGTAACAAGCGCAAGGAGCAGTTTCGGTCATACCGTACCCTTCATATACTCTCAGTCCTCTTTGTTGCTCCCATCGGCGGGCAATTTCTACTGGCATGGTAGAAGCAGCAGAGAAGCAAAAGCGTACCGAACTCCAATCTGATGCAGATAAGTTATCGTTTAGTAGTTTGATGTACACTGTTGGTACACCAAAGAACATGGTTATTTTTTCTCTAGAGATTACCTCTAAAACTCCTTCTAAATTAAATCTGCGTTGCAGCACAATGGTGGCGCAGACATTAAATCCAGAGTTGAGAATGGCATTTTGACCGAAACAATGAAATAGAGGTAGGTAAAGTAGTAGTCGATCGTCAGCCGTCATTCCACAACAACGGTTTTGAGCATACATATTAGAGATAATATTGCCGTGGGAAAGGGTGGCTCCTTTAGGAAAACCAGTAGTTCCCGAAGTATAGATAATCGCTGCGGGAGTCTTAGGCTCGATTTTGACGGCTTTAGCTTCAGGAAAAGCATTAATTATTAAGTGATACAGACTAATACCCTTGCTGGTTTTAACTTCGGCAAAGAACATATGTTCTAAATAGGGTAAGTCTGCTACTTCGACATTTTCTGACAGCGTTTCTGTAGTAATAATGACTTGAGCAGCACAATCGTTAAGGATATACCTCACCTCGCTACTTTTGAGCATGGCGTTGAGAGAAACCGCGATCGCTCCTAGCTTTAGAATGGCTAGATAGGAAATCACAAATTCAGGGATATTGGGCAGAAAGAGGGCAACGCGATCGCCTTTACTAACACCTTTTTTGTGCAAGCCATTGGTCAAGCGATTAACTACGTAATTTAATTGCTCATAGGTGTAAGACCGATTCTCAAAAATCAAGGCAGTTTTGTGAGGGAACAGTGTAGCTCCCCGTTCTATATGCTTTGCAATATTCATGATGAAAAATACTCTTTATCTAGTTTGCTTTTGCTTAATCTTGTGTTGTTCGTAAGAGCTAGTTAGACAAAAGTTCGCTGACTGCTTGGACAATTTCTCCTCCAGCAGCTATATCAGCAGTAATTCTAGCTATATGTTCATCTAAAAATTGCTCGTCATCATTCCAGACATAGGGCTTATCTGCTGTTGGCGATTTACCAATCACCTTAAGAACAGCCAAGTACAATTGCTGAGTAGCTGGAGACAAGGATTGATAGGCATCGTAATGCCCTTTAATTAAATAATTCCGCAAATCTACAGCTTGTACTCCAAACATCAGAGCGATCGCTAAATATTGCCGACCAATTTCTAAAGAACTACGGGTTAAATTAGCCGAACCAAATCCTTGAGAGTTGATATTTTGATTGAATTGTTCTGCATGGGTGGGAAAGCGGTCTGCTAGAGAATTACCATAAAAACTTAATAGTGGCATGAGAGAGTTGGCAGTTATTTGCAAACCCTTAAGTCCCATATTCACCGAACGCTGGGGATTGCCTACTAGGGACGCTGGCAGTCCGTGGTTAAATTCTGGTGCTACCAACATGGCAATTTGCACATCTAAATGCTTGGTTAGTAGACCTAGATAGTAGCGTAGGCTATCCATGCCTGTCCCTATATATTGACCGAGAAAATTTCCACCGTGGTAACTGGCTTGATTGTCAACATCGATTAAAGGATTGTCAGTAACCGAGTTAATTTCCGTCTCGATTTGTTTGGCTATCTGTTCTATGCCATCAACTATTGGTCCTAGATACTGAGGTAAACAGCGCAGAGAATAACGGTCTTGAATCGGTTGGTCTCCCCGATAGTCATGAGAGCCATCTAATTCATTGCGAATTAAAGCGGAACCAGTTAACAACTCAAGCATTTGAGATGCTGCCCATTTTTGTCCTGGATGGGGTTTACAGCGATGAATAAACTCATGGAAAGATTGATTGGTTCCATTTAAACCTTGAATCATCAGGGCATGGGCACCCATAGCTAAAGATAAAAGAATACGAGCATCCCAGACACAATTAGCTGCAATTCCCGTCATCACTGAAGTGCCATTCATCATTGCCAACCCTTCTTTAGGCTGGAGTTGTATCGGTGGCAAACCAAGTCGATCGAGGGCTGTGGGTGCATCTAACTCTTCCCCATTAAAGTCAACGGTATAGCAGCGATCTAAACCGACCAATGCCCCAGTAATATAGGACAAAGGAACTAAATCTCCGCTAGCACCAATAGAGCCAAACTCGTACACGTGGGGAGTAACATTAGCATTGAGGAAAGTTTCCATGCGTCGAATCAACTCTAGCCGAATACCAGATGCACCCTGCACATGAGAGTTCATCCTCAGGAGCATCGCAGCGCGCACATCCGCTAGGGGTAACTTGTTTCCCGTTCCTGTTTTGTGATAGCGAATGAGATTGTTTTGTAGTATGGCAGCCGATTCGGGGGAAATAACCACATTGGCCATACCGCCAAAGCCACTAGTAACACCATAAATAGGCTGACCATTTGCTACTGCTTCCGCTATGTAATTAGAGGATGATTCGACTCTTTGTAATACCTGCTGTTCATCGCTAATACACGCTTGAGTACCATAGCGCGCTACCCGCACAACTTGTTCGACTGTTAAATTTTCTCGACCGACAATTACCGTCTGATTTGAGGGCTTAATAGTTGATAATTGGACATGGTAAATCTTATTGTCTTTTAAAGATGTGATGTTCATAGGTTACCATAAAAGTGTGGCGATACTTGCCATATATGTGTTTTAGAAATTTCGCTAATGGATATATTCCATTAGCATTTTTGACGGATGCATCGGAAAAAGTGAAGATTGAGTGGAGAAAAGATGGGACTTAAACGATGCTGACGGAGTTTTGTAAGTACTGAATTTTGTTAATATCACAAAAAGTATATCGTTCGGGACAACGATCGATAACTTGGCTGACAAGATCGATTTCTTGCATTAATTCGGCATAACCTTGAGGAGTTAGGGATTGGGGTCCATCAGAAAGTGCTTTGGCTGGATTAGGATGTACCTCAATCATTAGAGCATCTGCTCCTGCTACTATGGCTGCTTTTGCCATTGCCGGTACTAATTCTGCTTTACCTGTTCCATGACTGGGATCGACCATAATCGGTAGGTGAGTCAAACTACGTAATACTGGTATGGCAGAGATATCCAGAATATTGCGAGTATATTGGCGATCGAAAGAACGAACACCCCGTTCACAGAGAATAACATTGGGGTTACCTGCTGCCAAAATATACTCGGCTGCGAGTAACCATTCCTCAATAGTGGCTGACATTCCCCGCTTTAACAACACTGGCTTGGGCTGAGCACCCACTTTTTTGAGTAAAGAGAAATTGTGCATATTCCTCGCACCAATTTGTACCACATCTGCTACTTCTACTACTTTATCTAAATCGGCAGTATCCATAACTTCTGTGATAATACCCAAACCTGTCTCTTGACGAGCGAGTGCTAGTAATTCCAAAGCACTTTCACCATGTCCTTGGAAAGCATAGGGAGAAGTACGAGGTTTATAAGCACCACCTCTAAGAAACTTTGCCCCCGAAGCTTTTATACTTCTGGCTGTCTCTAAAATCATCTCTTCATTTTCCACTGAACACGGGCCAGCTACAGCCACAATAGGACAATGTTCGCCAAAACTTACAAGACCATTAGGAGTATCGACAATAACCTCACTGGCTTCTCCATGACGAAATTCACGACTAGTACGTTTAAACGGTTTTTCTATACGAGAAACCTTTTCGATAAATGGACTGATACTTTCAACCTGTTGAGTAGTAACACTAGTAGTATCACCAATTAGAGCAATTACTACTTTGTATTTACCGACTATTTCTTCGGTTGTCAACTTGAAAATTTTTAATTCTTGACTTACTCTGTCGAGTTCTTCTCTGGGAGTGCCAGGCTTCATTACAATAATCATAGGCTCTTAATCTCTTTGCAGGTTTTAATACACCCCCATATATCTTTCAATTTAGTTAGCCTATGCAAAAATTAGCGAACATTTGAAATAAGTACCCAAGCAAAGTAAACTCGTGTACTCCAAAAATGAGCAGGGGAGCAGAGGTGCAGGGGAGCAGAGGGGAAAAGACAACTATAGCTATGACTAAAAATATACAAATAAATTTACCTACCTACTTATTTATGCCAATAACAGAGATAAAAACTAAGTAATTTTTTCTAACAAGTTACTTTCAAGACGATCGATCACGATCGATCTTTGGTATGGTTGGGCAAATACGCTAATTAATCGATCGACATAATTCAAATTGCACTCACGTAAGATTAGACTATCGTGAAACTAATATTATCTTCTCTAGTCTTCTTCTCTCTAGCACCCAGTACTGCTGTTGCTCAAATTACTCCCGACTCTAGTTTAGGCACAGAAAATTCGATCGTAGAAACTAATGGTAACCGAGATACTATTAATGGTGGTGCTATTCGGGATGCTAATCTCTTCCATAGTTTCCAAGAATTTAATGTAGATGCATTAAGAGAAGCTTACTTTACTAACCCTGATGGCATTGCTAATATCTTCAGTCGAGTAACGGGGAATAATATTTCCGATATTCAAGGAGTATTAGGGGTTTTAGGTAATGCTAATTTGTATCTAATTAATCCTAATGGGATTCTGTTTGGGGAAAATGCCAGATTAGATGTCAATGGTTCTTTCTTTGCCACTACCGCAGATAGTGTGGTGTTTGGGAATGGCTTTGAGTTTAGTGCGGTAAATCCTGACGCACCACCATTATTGACTATTAATATTCCTATTGGATTGAGGTTTCGAGATAATCCTGGAGATATTGTTAATCGCTCTGTTGCTCATAACGGTAATGGTTTACAAGTAGCTACAGGAGAAACCATTACTCTGATTGGCGGTAATGTCAATATAGCAAATGGGGGGATTATCTCTGCGCCAGGGGGAAGGGTTGAACTAGGGAGTGTAGATGATAATGAGCAAGTTAGTTTGACTGCTGTAGATAAAGGTTGGCGGTTAGGTTATGAAGATGTCCACAACTTTCGCAATATTCAGCTATCTCAAGGAGTAACTGTTGATGCTAGTGGGCAAGGTGGTGGCGAAGTTCAAATCCAAGGGGCTCGATTGGTGATGGGGAATTTATCAGAGATTATTGCCGATACATTGGGCAACAGGGATGGAGGTGATATTCTAATCCAAGCGACTGACGAAATTGTTTTAGACAACGCGACCATTAGTGCTGAGGTCTCAGAGCAGGCCACAGGGAGCGGGGGGAATATAACTATAAAAACTAGACAATTGAGTATTATCAATGGGGAAGAGCTGGGAGTGATTTCAACACCTACTCTTGGCGAAGGAGATGCCGGGAATTTGACTGTCGAAACTGAGCGGTTGGTAATCAGAGATGGCGGACAATTAACGGCTGATACTGTCGGCATAGGAAATGCAGGGAATTTAACGGTTCGCGCTTCTGAGTCTGTAGAAGTCAGTGGAACCTCTACTGATGGTAGGTTTCGTAGTGGCTTATTCGCTGAGACAAGTTCTACTGATTCCAACGCTGGAGATGGGGGTGAATTGACAATTACAACTGGGCAACTGCTTGTTCAGGATGGAGCAGCGGTGGCTGTTGAAACTCGGGGTGCTGGAGATGGGGGCAATCTGAAAATCGATACTAGGCAGTTGAGCATTCGCAATGGCGGACAGGTGTCAGCTGGTACACTTGGTACACCTAGTACAGGTCAGGGTGGATCTATAACCGTGAACGCCTCAGAGTTTGTAGAAGTTATTGGAACTAGATGTGAAAGTCCGAGTGGCTTGTTTGCTCCGACTTTTGGTGCTGCAGATGGGGGCGACTTGACCATTACAACCAGAAGTTTGAGTGTCCGAGAGGGTGGAACGATATCAACCTCCACCCTTGCCGTTTTCGCTGAAGGTCGAGGGGGAGACTTGACCATCAACGCCTCGGAGTCTGTAGAAGTAATTGGAACCTCAGAAGCTTCTGAAGAGAATAAGTTGTTTAGCAGTATAGTTACTGAAACTGGTCGTCTGTTGAACGTCGTCTCTGGAACAGAGCCAGCAATTAGAGGAAATTTGACCATTAATACTGGTCGGTTGACCATCAGTGATGGTGCAAGAGTATCAACCAGTACCTTTGGACTGGCAGGGAAGGCAGGAAATTTAAACGTAAATGCCTTAGAATCGGTAGACTTGCTTGGAATGGATGAAGATGGTAATATCAGTACCTTGACTACCACAACAAAAGGTGCTGGAGATGCAGGGACGTTAAGGATTAACACCGGACGATTATTTATCCGCGATGGGGCACAGATATCAGCTGCTACCTCTGCTGATGGTAATGGTGGCAATGTAATTATTAATGTTAGTGATAGTCTTTTTGTAGATGGAATAGGCAGTGATGGAAATCCCAGTAGCATCTTTGCCAGAAGTTTTGGCGATGCAGAAGGCGACGCAGGCAGCGTTGACATTACCACCAATTCTCTCTTTGTCACTAATCAAGCTCAAGTAAACGTCAGTGGCAGTGCCAGAGGCAATGGAGGCAATATAAAAGTCGAGGTTAACTCTATCAAAATAAATCAAGGAACTCTAGAAGCCGAAACTGCATTTGGTGAAGGTGGCAATATCATGTTGCAAATTGCTGATGATTTAACTTTGCGTGACAATAGCACCATTTCTGCTCAAGCAACTAGCAATGCTAATGGTGGTAATGTTACTATAAATGCTGAATTTATCGTTGCTTTCCCCAATCAAAATAACGATATTATCGCTAGTGCAGAACAAGGAATGGGAGGAAATATTAATATCACTGCTGAAAGTATTTTTGGCTTAGAAGAAAGACGCTCGACTCCTCCCAATAATACTAATGATATCGATGCTAGTTCCGAATTTGGTTTATCGGGAACGGTAAATATAACACAACCAGATGTTAACCCCACCAGTGGTTTATTAGACTTAACTCAAGAAGTAGTCAATGCCTCTGACTTAATCGCTCAAAATGTTTGCACACAAACAGCTAATAGTGAGTTTGTCGATATAGGTAAAGGTGGCTTACCCCAAAATCCCGAATATACTTTAGTAGAAGATGCTACTGAGGTAGAATTAGTTTCACCTGTCATGACATCTGGAGAAGAAATAGAAACAAAGAGAGAAACAATAGACGTAAAACCCAAGAAAACCCTTAAACCTCCCGCCCAAGGTTGGATTTTCCATGAAAACGGCATAGTAGAGTTAGTAGCCTATAATCCCGATCGAGTAGGCGAGCAAAGAACTTGGGATAATTATAGAGGTTGTCAGTAGAATTCTCACCTAAGTCCCGATTGATTAGTGCTTTCCCTTCAAAATTGGTTACCCTATACACATAAATTTTTTGTTTCTTGTTTGTCAGGTTTGATATTGATATGAGTATAGCCCCCTAAATCCCCTGCCCCCTTGACCCTTCTCGCGCGTTCCTTAGCGGAGGAAACCTTCGCAGGGTCGCTCGCCAATCTTGGGGGTAAATTGGGGGACTTTAAATTATCTTTCTCCCCCAGAATTGCTACCGTGTACACATAAGTCTTTTGTGTTTCGTTTCTGAGATTTTTGCCCCCTAAATCCCCCAATTCTGGGGGACTTTGAGATCTTGTTCCCCCCAAATTTGGGGGGCTAGGGGGGCTAGATTCAGTATTTTGGGGTTGCTCGGGAGATGTGTGTACATGGCAGCCCAGAATTGGGGGTCGGGGGGCTAAGATAAACGCTAAATAATCCAATAAGATCGATCTTTTTTCTACATAATTTTTGCATAGGCTAACTCAATTGAAAGATATATGTAATTGAGTTCTCGTTAATTTAGTCAGCCTATTATGCGTAGTTCTAAAAGCAATACATATGTAGTTATAAATACAGCTAATAATTATTTGAGTAATAGAAAAAATCTGCAACTGCCACGATTTTTTTTCTCTGGTTGTTCTCGATTAATTTCTAACTTGGTAATTATCAAAGGTATATTCATGCTCTTACTACCTTTTGTGAAAACCTAATTCTCAATCGATTCTGGCATAGAAAGAAGAGGAGGTTAGCTCATGAACAGTCAATGGCAACATTCAATCTTAAAAATCAGTTTCTGGGTGATAGTCGAACTCCTCCTCAATTTACTTAACCTTGACACTTTAGGCGATTATAGTGAATTTATTTTTGAGCAAAAACGCCATTTGACCGATCCTATAATTGCTATGAAAATAGTTTAGGCAGTTCTGTCAATAAAAAAGAACAGAGGTTACCGTTACTCCACGGTTAGAATTCAAAGGTCGGAAGGTTTAAAAAATAGATGTGAGGATGGATAAATTAGGGGATCGATGGTAAATCAGGAAAATTACTGGATATTACGAGGCGTTAATAGTTTTTGTCAATGCCAATCCCAGGAGGTTTTAGCAGCTAAGGAATTTTTTCTGGAATATTTCGATCGACAAATTCAAACAGATAAGATCGAACATAAGGAAATTCACCAACAATTGTTTAGATGGCATTGCGATGAAGAAACAAAGGAGCAGGTTAAGGCGAGACTCTGCTTGAGATGTTTTGTTTCTAATTGTATCTATCAATTTTGTTTGAATACAGAGCAAAAATATCAAAAAACTTATGGCATAAGTAGAAATGATTTATTTCCCGTACTTTTAGAACTAATCCCTCCCAATCCTACTACTCGATCGAAATCAGACGATTCTTTAATTAACGAAATAATCTATACTTACGATCTTAGTAAAGATGCTAGCTTGTCTACTTGGACGAGTATCAAAGTCAAAGGTAATAAAAAATATAAAATAGTTCTAAAGTTTTATGGTATCGTCGAACTTACTGATTGGTTGATTTTAGTTAAAACGACTCCAGGTAAATTAGAACGTAAACTAAAACAACAAGGATATTCAGAATATGAAATTCAAGAGTATGAAAATTTACTAGCAGCATTTCATCGAGTTTATCGCACTGAAATTTTAGCCAGACGGAAAGAAATAAATAGGCAAAGACAACAAGAAGGTAGAGGAAAATCAACTAAGCCCTATCCATCTCCCACCAACGATCAATTGCAACGAATCGCTGAAATTCTCGATACTTCCAGACGATTAGAATCTCAAGAAGTATTAAACAAGTTAAAAGATATTGCCGATATCCTCAGAAATAATACTATATCTCGCTCGTTCGCAATTACAGAGCAACCTACCCCCAATCTAGATAAGCAATTAGAAATAGCTATTTATAAACAGATTGAAGAAAGTTTGAAAACAGTAACTTGCCAAATAATTGAGACTAAAATTGATTATTTTCTCAAGAAGAAAAAACCCAAAATAGAAAAAGCTAATAATTTGATTTTAGGACTTAATTTATTTTACTGCCAAGGATATTCTATGGGCGAAATAGCCAAGGAGATGGAGTTATCGGGACAATCACAAGTATCTCGTTTACTCAAATTAAAGGAATTGAGAGAAGATGTTTCCAGAAATGCGATCGCTATTTTAAAGAAATCTCTTAAAGAACAATTAACTCAGTTATTAACCGCTCCAGAAAAATTAGCTATTCTAGACACTAAAATACAAGATTTTATCGAGCCAGAAATGCAAGAAATTATTCAAGAGGCAGAAATAGAAATTTTTGATAGTAAAAACAAAACTAGAAATAGTTTATTTGCTCGTACAGTTTGCCAATGTCTACAACAAAGAGGAACATAATTATGAATACTGGCTTGAATAATTTATTAACAGATTTTATTAATTCGTCTGCCATAGTCGAGTTACAACCACAGTGGTTAGACCGAGCTTTAACTATTAGCGAAAATTCATCTAATTATTCTCGGCAGTTTAATTTATATCTTCAAGCATTAGCTTTATTTTCTTTTGAATCTTGGCTTCAGGTAAGAGAGCCAAATTTAGCGATCGCTCTAGCCGATAGTTCGATATTCAAACCAGAATTAGCTAATATTATTGATGTTATTTGTGATTTACAAGTAGGAGATTTTAAAGTTTGTTTGATTCCGATTATTAGTGATAGCGAGCCAGAAATTACTATACCTAGATATGTAGTAGATCTTCCCGAATTTACCGCTCATTTTTATGTAATAGTCGAAATAGACGAAGAATTAGAACTCAGTTTTATTAAAAAATTTATCGATCGCGACCGCTTGATTGCTAACAAACCTAATTATCCTTTAGATATTGATTGGAATTATGCTGTTCCTACTAGCTTGTTTGAATCAAGAATAGAAAAGTTATTAGTCAATTTACAGTGTTTAGAACCCCAAGGGATTAGCTTACCCGCTCTAAACAGCGATCGAGACAATATTTTAGTTGAAGATCGAACAAAATTGCAACAGATTTTACCAGAAGTTAAAACTCAACCTTTATGGAAAAAACTAACTTGGGAACAAGCAGTTGCTACTGTTACTAATCCCGATCTTTGTAATTGGGTATACCAATCTCTCAACAACAATAATCCTCACTTTAATTTACACTTAAAAGATTTATTTAATCTCTTAACCCAACAAGCAATAAATCTGCGAGAATGGATTCAAACTCAAATAAACGAGATCGAACAGGAATTAACCTGGCAAATGCTTCCTGCCCCTGCCATGTCTTCTAGTTTTAGAGATATTAGTACAGATAATCCCGCTGCTAGGTTGGATAATATTTTGACTCAAATTAGCAATGTTACGAATATTAATATACCTAGTAACGCTGGTCGAGCTTATCAAGAGTTTGCTTTGGAAACTCCTCTGAGATTATATGCTGTAACCTGGTTAATCTCTGAAACTGAAAAAACCTGGAGTTTACTCTTAATTTTAGGTGGTAATCCCAATAATATTCCTCCTTATGGAGTTAAATTAAGAATAAGCGATCGCCACAGTATTTTACAAGAGCAAGAATTAACTTCAGATTTGGGGGTTGCTTATCTCTGTACTAAATTAGAAGCTACCGCAGAAGAGAAACTATTAGTAACTATTATTCCTCCTGACGGAAGTCCAGAAATATCTAGATTATTTGAATTTAGTTTTTAATTATTTATGCGAGATGAATCAACTTAAACTAATAATTAAAAAAATTGACTATATCTGTGATTTTGAATTATGTTGGTCGGGCAATAGTACATTATCTGCTCAAGTAGAATATCCTCAATCTTTAATTGACTTATATCAAAAATGGCGTAACGCTTATTTTAATCACTATAAAAGTTTACGAGTAAAAGCCGAAACTATAATAATTACTCAATCAACTGAAGATTATCATCGTTTATTAAGAGATGCCCATTATCAATTAATAGACGAATTTCAGCGTTGGTTGTTAAGTCCAGAATTGGTAAAAATTAGACGAAAAATTGTCAGTATTATTAATCATAATCCCCAAAATGATATCGATTTACTAATTGCTTGTTCTCCTAACGACTTAACTCGCTTACCTTGGGAAACTTGGGATATTGGTTCCGATCTCGGTGCTAGAAATAAAGTTCGTATTGCCAGAACTACTATTAATAACCCTTCACAGCTAAATAGTATCTCTCGCTTCCGCAAACCGCGTATATTGACAATTATAGGATACGATCCTCTTTTAGATTTTTCGCAAGATGTCAAAGCAATAGAATCCCTATCTCAGTTAGCAGAAAGTGATTTTATCGATGATAAACTAACTCAAAATAATGCCGATCTCAAACAACAAATATTTGATAAAATTACCTCGGTTGATGGTTGGGATATTCTATTTTTTATCGGTCATAGTAATGAATCGGATTTTGGAGGTGAATTTCATTTAGCTCCTAATCTTTCTCTAAAAATTGAAGATATTGAAAAGTCTCTCGCTCAAGCAGCTAAAAACGGATTGCAATTAGCATTTTTTAACTCTTGTAGTGGTATTGATATTGGAGAATCTTTGATTGAGTTAGGGTTGAGTCAGGTTATTGTTATGCGAGAACGTGTCAATAATAAAGTAGCTTTTCAATTACTAGAAAAATTTATTGCCAACTTATCCGAATATAAAGATGTTCATGAAGCTATTAGAGAGTCTGCTAGTTTTTTTGAACAAGAAAATATTCAGCAAAAATATCCCAGTGCTTATTTACTTCCTTCTCTCTATCGTCATCCCAATACTAAGCTGTTTCGTTTTTCCAGTAGAGGAGAAAGATTAAAAAGATGGCTACCAGATAAACGAATTGCTAAATCTTTATTACTGCTATTATTTTTAAGTTTACTTTCCCCCATACAAGATTTATTATTAGAAGCTCGGCTTTTTACTCAACTTATATACAGTCAAGCAACCAGACAAATCGATCGAAGCAAACAACCCCCTACTCTGCTTGTGCAAATTGATGAAGAATCTTTCACTAAAGCTAATTTACCCTGGCGTACTAGAGAAGACCTCGATCGAACATATCTGGCACAATTAATTCATAATTTACATCAAATAAATAATACTCCCAAAGTCATAGGTATTGACTATAAATTGTGGGAACCTAAACCTCAAGAAGATAATACACTCAAGCAAGTAATACAGTCAGCAGAACAACAAAATACGCAGTTTATTTTTGCAGCTTCTATTGAAGAAAACAAAACCATAATCCCCGAAATAGCTAATCCTCAGACAAGCTTACAGGGAGATATTTACTTTTATCCTGGCTATTTAGAGCTTTTAAGCACGAATGATGACCTAAAAAGTCGGGAATTAGCTACCAAGCCTCTTTCAAACAATTCTAACTCCGAACTACTAACTACTAACTCTGAACTAGAGCGAAGCGAGGTTTTCTGTCAAGAGAGTTGTCCTTTTGCTTATTTATTAACTTTAGTCAGTTCTCAACAACAAGCAAGTACCACTCAATACCTTGTTACAAATAATAACCAAGATCGAACCATAGCTTTCCTAAAAAGATTGCGCCTTCACCCTCTTTCTTCTTTTGCTGAAAACTTCGGGCAAATTTGGTTTCATCCTATTGTAGATTTCTCTATTCCTCCAGAAGAAATATATACCCCTCTTCCTGCTTGGTGTTTATTAGAAAACAATATTACTGATTCTCCCTGTCAACCTCTCAATAATTTACAACAGCAAATAGCAATTATTGCAGCAGGAGGTTATGAAGAAGCCGATGATAACTTTCCCGTGCCTCTAGCATTACAGTTTACTCACCCAAAATCCAAGCGTTATCTGACAGGAGGAGAAATTCATGCTTATATGGTGCATCATTTTTTGAATCGACACATAGTAATACCCATACCAGATATTTTAGCTATGCTGATCGCTGCCATAATCTCTCAAGCAATCGTTTTAAATATTCGCCCTAGCCAACGACAAAAATGGATTCAAATTTTACTTGCTGCTAATATTATCTATGTTTTTATCAGTTTACAGCTATACTTATCTCTGAAATTGCTCGTTCCTCTAATCTTCCCTTCCGTCTTATTATGGAATTACATTAGCATCTCAAAAGGAAGTGAAATATGAGTAAGCTAACAAAAAGTGATAGATTCACACTAGGAACAATAGGGGTATCATTGGTTTTATTGGGAACAACACTACCTGTAAACGCAGCTAATACCCAAAATATTCACAATTCTTCTTCTGTAGAAGAAAACTCTAGTAACTATCTTGCTTTATCTTGGAACGGAATTTGGCAACGAATCAAGAGAAAAAGAGTAGCTGGAGGTTCACGGGGTGATAATGTGTGCTCCAGTTCACCCAATCAACTAAGGAGCGTAAACTCCCAAACAAAAAGTGTTGAAGAAATTTGGCACCAAAATCCCCTGTTTGCTTGGGAATCAGGAAAACTCGAAGCAGTTAGTCTAAAAGAGGGAAATCGCATTTATTGGCAACAAGAAGTAGAAGCGACACAAAACCATCTTTTCTATCATGGTAAACCCTTACAACCAGGGACAACTTATACATTAGTAGTTTTTAATCCCTACGAAACAGAAATTCAAAAAATACAAATAGTCGATCGCCATAAACATCAAAAAATTGCAGCAGACTTAGCAGAGATTGAAGATCGGCTTAAATCCGAGGGTGCAAATAAAGAAGAAATCGCTTTCAAAAAAGCCGATTATTTTGCCCAACGACAAATGTGGTCAGATGCACTATGGGAAATTTATTCTATTCCGAATCCTTCTGATGAACTCAAAAAAATCTTAGAGCGATCGAATACACATAATTTATGTAGATAAGGCTTATGCAAGACTTTTGATGAGTAGAATTAAACGCCGTCATTTTTTACAATTAGCAGGTTCAACTTTAGCTAGTTTAGGTTGGAGTCAAGGAAATATAGTTAGCCTCAGCAGTAGTTACAGTAAAGTTTTAGCTCAAAATACTTCCCGTAAATTAGCTCTACTCATAGGAATTAATCAATACGACCTCGATTTTAGCGGTTGGATACCCCTTCAAGGCTGCGTTACAGACGTTCAGTTACGTTCGACTCTTTCCGTAATCGATCCCCAAGAAAACCAATTAGCCACAGTAGAATTAGATAATCGTGATGGCTTAATCGGTTATGGTAAATTAGTACTAACCGAGAAAAGCTTATCTAGAGGTAGCTTACTACAAGAGAAAATTCGCAGTATTCCCGCCGATTTAAACCTGAAAATCGGTATAAATGACTCGGAAATACACCGCTTAACAGAAATACAACCAGCCTTTGCTCCTTTAAACCGCATCGAAATATTACCCCTACACCAAGGAGAAGTAGATTATATTTTTGGTCGTTTTACTACAGAAATCCCCTCTACAACTTCGACAACACCACCTATTAATAGTTGGGGACTATTTTATTCTGACTTAGTTTTTCTTCCTGGTTCTTTTGCTACCAGCAACGAAAGCATTATATCTGCTGTCGAACGCTTACAACATAAATTACAGTCTTTATTAGCGATTAAATTAATTAGACTAACCCTCAATCCTCACTCTTCTCGTTTGAAAGTTAGTGCTACTCTCACTAATCCTTATAATGCTCGACAATTATGGGCAGAAGTCGTAACCACTAGAAGTAATCTTAACTACGTCCCTACCTATCGCAGTGCATCTTCAGCAAAAACCGAGCAAATTTCTCTCGGTACTCCCCTCCAATTTGCGGTTACCAATCAAGAAGACCGTCCTATTTATATTAATATCCTCGCGATCGATGCCGAAGGAGAAATAACAGTTATTTTCCCCAATCATTGGACAGATTTAGCCTCACAAATTTCGATTTCCCCCCAAACAACCTTAAAAATTCCCGACTATAATACTGCCGAATTTGAACTACACACTGGAGAACCTTTAGGAAGCACAGAAATACTAATAGTCTGTAGCACTAATCCCTTAAAGCGTTCTTTACACAAGCTAGAACAACTAGCCCAACAAAATCAAATATCTCGCGGTGCCATGACATTAAGTCAACCCTGGGAAGTTATCGAAGATTTAATTACCGATTTAGATAATAGAACGAGAAATACTGAAGTTACTGTTGAGAAAAAAACCAACCATTTAATCGATACCACTCAGTTAGCTATCTTGTCTATTCCTTTTGAAGTAGTGCTTTGAATTTCTTTGCCGACGCTTCCACAGAGATTTTCGATTGTTTACTCATAGTGAGACCAAACAGAAACAACTCTAATCGTTTTGGTTTCATCATTGACTGAATAAACCAGACGATGTTTAATGTTGATTCGCCGTGAATAGTAGCCTTTTAGATTGCCAGACAGTTTTTCATAAGGAGGCTGATAGGGGTTAGACTTGAGAACTTCAAGCAATTCTCTGGTATTGGTTTCCAAATTAGCCGATCTTAACTTTTTAGCATCCTTAATAGCAGTGCGACTAAATTCAATCTTCCATTCCATTTAAGGTTTTCAAAAAATCTTCCTCTGATACCCAATCATCAGCTTGTTCGGCTTCTCTAATTGATTCGACCAAACCAGGTATAGACTGCAAATAAAGTGTTTCTTGTAAACTTTCCCAATCGTCTTTGGACAATAAAACGGCATCCCCTTTTTTACTGGTAATCATTCGTGGGAGATGATCTTTATTGACATCCTCTACTAATCTAAATAAATTAGCCCTAGCCTTACTAGCACTGACAATTTCCATGGATAGCTCTCATATATGTACAATTAATTGTACCGTGTATAGTCCCTAATAGCTATTGTGCGATCGCTATCTAGTTACATCCTTCCACTTCTAGCAAATCAACCAACAACCGCAGCGATTTTTTATTTTAGAGCTTAGGAGCAGCAAAAAAGACAATGTTGGCGATCGCCCATTAAAGCAAGCAAAATTAAGTTTATTATTATCTTTAACTAAACTCAATTTCTCTATAAATATCACTTAATTTAATCTCATCATCTAAACTAGCAAAACTCAAACTATCATCCTCATCTTGATACTCGCTTAACCACCATCTACCATCATCAGCTTTAGCAAACTGTTTAACATAGTAACGATATTGATCGACCAAAATATATTCCGTAAATTCAGGAATAGAGCGATAGTAATCAAATTTATCTCCCTGGTCGTAATTCTTAGTACTTTTCGATAATACTTCAATAATTAATAAAGGATTTATCACCGTATCATTGCGATTATTTTGTAAAACAGGCTGTCCTTTAATCACCATAATATCGGGATAAGTATAAACATTGTATTGGGGAATCCATAACCTTAGATCGCTCATAAAAACTTTATAACTTTTTCCTCGTAAAGCCAATTTGAGAAAAGTATAAAAATTACCTGCAATTTCATTATGATTAGGTGTTCCCCCAGTCACTGGTTTAATTTCTCCCTGAATATATTCATTTCTGAACTCAGATTTTTCTTCCAATTCCAAATACTCTTCTGGAGTGTAATTAACCCTTTGCTTTTCTGCTTTAACTTGCGCCACCATCGCTTTACTTTCAATATTTTTGATTTCTATTATTAATGCTAAATAAAAGCTGCTAGCTTTCGCTTTATTGATTTAGCCGACTAGTTAAAGCGAATAGCTAACAGATATTTAACAAGAGGTTACTAAATTTTGTTAAAACTGACGTAAAAAGCGCAAATCGCTATTATAAAGACGACGAATATCATCAATTTGGTGCAGTACCATGGCAAATCTTTCTACGCCCAAGCCAGCAGCAAAACCAGTATAAACTTCTGGGTCATAACCTACTGCTTTAAGTACATTCGGATCGACCATGCCACAACCCATTACTTCCAACCATTTACCTTTCCACTGTACATCTACTTCGGCTGAAGGTTCGGTAAAAGGGAAATAACTAGCACGGAATTGGACGGTAATATCTTCTCCAAAAATACGCCGTAAAAATTCTTTGATTGTACCTTTAAGGTCAGTAAATTTTAATCCCTTATCTACTGCTAAAATTTCAATTTGATGGAAAGTTGCCGAGTGGGTAGCATCTACTGTATCGCGACGATAGCATCTACCGGGGGCAACAATACGAACGGGGGGTTCGCGGTTTTCCATGTGACGAATTTGTACCGATGATGTATGAGTACGTAACAAATTCCCGCCAGGAAGATAAAAAGTATCCTGCATATCTCTGGCAGGGTGGTCTGGTGGTGTATTGAGGGCTTCAAAGTTGTAATAGTCTGTCTCCATATGGGGACCGGTAGCCACAGTGTAACCTAAACCCACAAAAACCTCTAAAATTCGATCGATCGTGCCATTGAGGGGATGAACGTGACCGAGAGGACGACTTACCCCAGGCATAGTTACGTCTAGAGTTTCCGCTTTCAGTTGGGCTTCAATTGCTGCTGCTTGTAAAGCTTGTTTTCGATCTTCTAAATTACTCTGTAGTTCTTCTTTAACTTCATTAGCTAAAGAACCGACACGGGGTCTTTCTTCTGGGCTTAATTTACCCATCCCCCGTAAAATTTGGGACAGCTTACCCTTTTTCCCTAAATAATTAATTCTTAGTTGTTCTAATTCTTCTAAAGTATTAGTAGCAGCGATCGCGTTTCCTGCTTCTTGTTGTAGTTCTTGGAGTTGGGTTTCTAGGGAATTAGACACAGTTATTTAGTTATTAGTTATTAGTTCTTAGTTACCCGCAAACGGTTATTTGCCCGTACGGCAGCTATTAGGTTGGGATTGAATAAGTCAAACCCTGGCAATTATAAGTATAAGATATCTTTTGAAGCTGATAAATAAAACAGTAATGCTCCCAGAAAAAAAATTAAAATTACTAATTAGTAACGATGATGGTATTTTCGCTCTCGGAGTTCGTACTCTAGCTAATACTCTGGCACAAATTGGTCATGAAGTAACTGTAGTTTGTCCCAACCGCGAACGTTCTGCTACAGGACACGGACTTACTTTACACCAGCCAATTAGAGCAGAACAAGTAGAAGATATTTTTCATCCTACTGTAGTTGCTTGGTCTTGTTCGGGAACTCCTGCTGATTGCGTTAAATTTGCCCTTAGTGCAGTAATGAAAACTCGTCCCGATCTAGTATTATCTGGTATTAATCATGGCCCTAATTTGGGTACAGATATTTTATACTCTGGGACAGTTTCCGCAGCTATGGAAGGAGTATTAGAAGGAATAAATAGTATTGCTTTTAGTTTGGCTAGTTTTACCTCTCATGAGTTTGAAACCGCAGCTAATTTTGCCCTCAAGCTGATCGGAAAGATAACTACTAAAAAACCACCTCAACCAATGCTACTCAGTGTTAATATTCCCCCTGTCTCAGAGTCCGAAATAGCAGGAGTACTAGTTACTCGTCAAGGATTACGTCGCTACATCGAGAATTTTCAAAAACGTTTCGATCCCCGAGGGAAAAGTTACTATTGGTTGATAGGAGAAATTATTGAAGATATCCAACAGCCTGACGACCCCAACCTACCTCCGCACATTTTGACGGATGTTCAGGCGATTCGCGACCGCTACATTACCATTACTCCCTTACAATACAATCTTACCGATGCTGCCATTGTTAAATATCTATACCAATGGTCAGAATGGAATCAGGAGTTAAAGTCAACAGAAGAATAAATATCATATCTTTTGGTTTAAAGCTTATTTAGTACAAATTCTCAGTTGGGAAGATCGCGTGTCATGATATTCTGAAGTTTATTGCTAAACAAAATGAGCTTTTCGCTTGCTTGTTTAGTGCTTATCCCGATCATCTTTTGCAAGCAATACTTCTTCCTAGGATATGTCTTCATCTCAATTCGATCCAGAAAATGAGCAATATGAAGCAGAGACAGTAGTTTTAACCGACGAACAAGGGAAGTCTCTTGATTGTTACATAGAGCATTCTCTTGAATATGACGGTGTAGTTTATCTACTCTTAATGCCTGTCGATATACCTATAATCATCATTAGTTGGGAAGATGAAAATGAAGATGAAGACGGAGCATTGGAAGCAATTATCTTGGAAGACCACGCAGAAATAGAAATGGTTTTTGCCGATGCCAAGGCAGTTTTAGCCGAACAAAATCTTTATCTTCAGCATACTGCCTACACTTTGACTGCTACGGGAGAATTACCTCCTATAGAAGAAGACAATATTCTAACTCTTAATTTAGATGAAGAGGATAGTCAGTTAGAGGCAGAAGAGTTACAGTTTTTGGCTAGCTTTTATCACTCTCAGCAAAAATATTCTATTTATACACCAATGACTCCTTTACTATTTTTTGCCAGGCAAAATTGGGATGGAGAATTAGAGTTGGTTTCTCCAGATGAAGAAAGGTTTCAACCAATTCTCGAAGAATTATTATTTGAAGAACTAGAATAGGTGGGGTATCAAGAGTTCGGAGTTCGGAGTTCGGAGTTCGGAGTGACTTTCGGTAGTCGCTTCGCGTACGGAGTTCGGAGTTCAGGATTTCAGAAGTTCACTATTAAGTTTTTTATGAATTCTGCATCAAAAAAAGCTAAATTTCCCATTTTTCGTAGTTTACTTGTTTTAATTCTTGGATTAGGTATTTGGCAAAGTTGGTTTTGGTGGCAGCGAGTTAATGCTCCAGTTTTAGGCGCAAAAGGAACTAATATTAGTGCTAAACCAACTCAGTTTACGGTTTCTTCAGGAACCCCAGGTCAACAAATTGGCAGAGAATTAGCAAAAGCTGGTTTAATTAGTTCGACAGATGCTTGGAAATTGTGGGTTTGGTGGAGACAAAAACAAGACCCTCAAGGAGGTTTTAAGGCAGGAACGTATCTTATTTCTCCTCAAGACTCTTTAGCGACGATCGCTGATAAAATTTGGCGGGGAGAGTTGATGCAAACTACCTTTACTATCCCCGAGGGTTGGTCAATTCGCGAAATGGCCAACTATTTTGAATCTATTGGCTATTTTAGTGCCGATGATTTTGTCGCAGCAGCCAGTAAAATTGACTATGATAAGTATCCGTGGTTGCCAGCAAATTTACCTCACTTAGAAGGATTTCTCTATCCAGATACTTATAAAATTACTAGCGATCGCATTAACAATCCTCAAGCCATTATTGAGGTGATGTTAACTCAATTTCAACAAGATGCTCTTCCTGTCTATCAACAAGCACAAACTCAATTAAGTCTAATGGAATGGGTAACTCTTGCTAGTATTGTCGAGAAAGAATCTGTAGTAGGAGAAGAACGTCGTTTAATTGCGGGAGTCTTTACTTCTAGACTCCAACGAGGAATGAGATTAGAATCCGACCCTACTGTAGAATATGCCTTAGGAATTAAACAAACTGCCGATCGCCCTCTTACTTATAAACAAGTAGGTACTCCTGCCCCTCACAATACTTATGTTAATACTGGTTTGCCTCCAACCCCCATCGCCAGCCCAGGACTTGCTAGCCTCAAAGCTACTCTTAATCCTGAAAGTACGGACTATTTATTTTTTGTCGCTCGTTACGATGGTACTCATGTTTTTAGTAAAACCCTAGCAGAACATGTGGCAGCTACCAAAAGAATTCGTCGAGAAAGACAACAGAGAAATTAGCAATTACTAGTACATAAGTTCTTTGCTACTTATGTACTAAGGCCTTTTCCCGGAAAGAATATACCACCTTTCATAGATGGCTCCAGTTACGCAGCATTAGTTTTACCTTTTTAAAGGTGGTATATTCTTTCTTGGAAATCACCTAAA
>JAAUYH010059280.1_pt1 | contig 42079 bp, 22 predicted proteins | sample 7278061 | NCBI WGS metagenome assembly JAAUYH01 (sample SAMN14350203, study PRJNA611818) | marine sediment metagenome | isolation source: surface marine sediment (0.6m) | place: French Polynesia: Moorea | collected 2018-08
AGTTAGAATTGGAAGTGTGCTGACTAGCTTGATTCGGTGAGTCATCCATCAAGCTTTGATTTTCTCCAATACAGGCCTAAGAGACCTGCTCTGCTCAGGGTTATTATCCACTAGGAGCAAATACTGATTTCGTTACATTGGATTTCAGGCGAATGATTCAGCTCGAAATTCATTTCAATTTTATGTAGTTTGATTCAGTAGAATTCAAGCAAACTATTGGCCAATACAGTGATATACAATAGCACAGTAATTATATGCAATTGATGCTTGAAATTTTACGAATTTTCTTTCTGTACCCCTATTGTATTACAGACTTGTGCCCGGCCCCGATTTCACATCTTTTAAGATAATAACTTTTCTTTTCAAAGCAGCTTACACAAAGTGATACTTGAGGTTGATGGGCTTGTTCCTGGATGAGACTTGCTTGTTCAGTGCAAGAGAGTTAGCCGACGAGCTGTCGATTTGCACAGTCGTTGGCTCAAAATACATACCTTTCTCAGGCCAGGGTTCCTTGACAGACATCTCCCAGAAGAGTTTGCGCATCCAGCACACATCTTTAGCGCAATCGAAGAGAGCCATATATTCCGACTCAGCAGATGAATTGCGATTATCGACTGCTTCCGCGTTCTCCAAACTATAGTCGTGCCGTAGATGGCGATTACCCAACCTGAATTTGACTTCCTAGTCTCCTTGCATCCGCCCCAATCAGCATCAGCGGAAGCATGTAGAGACTGGGGTACCACTGGACAAGAACGCGGGTACAAGAGACCAAAATCTGACGTCCCTGCGACATAACGCATTATCCGCTTGACCAAAGCCAGATTTCGGGAAATAGGGGTGTGAACTTGCCTAGCTAAAACTGCCACAGAGAACGAAATGTTGGGTCTCGTACAAACTGCTAAGTAAAGCAGGCTTCCAATCATTGAGCGGTATTTCTTTTGCCCTCAATAATCCAATAGCTGTTCCCTCTCAAGCGCAGGTAATAAGTTTGCAGTTTTATGCAATGGCGATTTCACAGCATTTGCTGTTTCCATGCTACGGTATTTCAGCATTTGTTCGATGTATCTACCTTGGTTGACTTTGATACCTCTCTTGGATTGAGCAATATTGCAACCAACAAAAGAAACTAAAGTACTAAACAATTTGACATCAAAGTTCGCTGATAACTTGTGTTTCAGATGGTTCATAAGTTGGGTTGAGTTTGATGCGAATGCAAGATCGTCGACTACAACAGACAGAACAATGAAATACTCGCCTTGTTGGTGGAAGTAAACGCGTTAATCAAATTTTGAAACCTTAAATCCCGAATTGCGAAGAAATTTAAGCAGTAACGATCACCGAATTTCTCCAGCTTGCTTTACCCTATAAATATACTTTAGGAGCTAACAAGCTTGTCCAGGCATAGCTGATTGCTAGCTGGAGTTCGTGGGTTGTTCCATAAGGATAGGAGAATTGTGGTCTCCATAAAGATAAGTGTTGCTCAAATCCGCACCTTCAAGATAACTTTCTTCTGAAGCGACGAGCGCAAACAACATGCGTATCGAGTCGTGTGAAGCAACAGGTGCGTAAATGTTGCTCGTATCATAGTCAACATAGGCAAGTTGACGATTGCCTCGAACGCAGCAACGCGCTTTTTCGATGAACTCCTTTCCTTCAGCGTCACATGGTTTCAACTTGAAAACCCAAGTAAATGGAACAGATTGCATGTCTGGTTCTAATTTGACGTATGTACAAGTATTCCTGTTGATGAGTGCATTATACTCTCTGTCAATGGCTTTTCTCTATCCAGGATATTGGCAGGCTTCCTCGAAACTTATTGGTGCATTGGGATCGAATTTCTCCTTGGTAACCAGGCATTGTGGAAGTAAAGTGTATATCGATAAGAATCTGTTCAACAAATGAGCTTCTTGTTGGATAGCGTTGGCCTCTTCTTGTTCTTTGGCCAGTTGTTTGGCGATAACATCCAATAGAATCTCGATACCAGGAAGTCCAGATTTGTCCTGAATTCGAAAGTTGTCCATGCGTACGCGGAGAATGGATTTAGTCTGAGGTATGAAGACCTTAATTAATACCAAATCGCTGGCCATTCCAAAGTTGTTTGGTAAATTGCAGGCAAACAACATGACTCGAGCACGTGTCCAACGTTCTTGAATCAATCTTTCCGCTGCACTATTGCTTTGTTTGGCATAGGCTGGCGATGGTTCTAAATTGATTCCATGAATTTTGCCAGCTTTCTTTGACGGGGTTGGATAAGTTTTCTCCGGCACGATCAAGTTTGATGTTTATTATACGACATCCTTGAACTTATAGCTCATTTTCGCTACGGGCTTTGGATTCATGAAGAATGTTCAATAATTCAGATTTTACCTTCAAGAAGTAAAAATGAGATGTTGCAGTAAAATCATCCAGTATTGGGACAGTGTACTGGAAATTTGGAGTGATCGTTCAACTGGTCCAGATATATCAAAGTGAATAAGTTCAAGGGGCCGAATATTATATCTAGTCGATGGTGCAGGTGTTGATCTTTGTGCCTAAGCGGTAATGCGTGGAACACACTGGTGACTTGATAATTCAATCCTTGAAAATTAAGGGGTTTCTCGATTTTGTAGAGAAAGTTGATGGAGACGATTAGGATGAATATGCCAAGCTTTCGGTGCCATTGATCAACTGGATTAGTCCTGATTGAGTAAGCTTGGAATTTCTGCTTCATGGAATCGTATTGGACTGGATAGAGGCCATCCTTGAATGGGTATTCATTAATTATATTAAATGATCTCTTTTTCCTTAAGAAACACCCCGGGAAATTACGGATAGAATTCGAAAATAGAACTTCGAAATCTTTCGAGAGAATTCGAACAGCCAAAACGATGGAATAGAATGCCGGTGCGTGATAGGCTTCAACAATCACGCCATTGTTGATAGGTAGCCGTACCATTCCTTTGCCAAAATTTTGGTTATTCGAGTGGCTCCTTTAACAGGTTCCTTGTTCACAGTAGAACAATTCATGAATACGGATTGGCTGTAGAAAAAATGATGAGTCGCCCCTGAATCAATGTAGTCATCAGAAGATTTTTCTTCAGAAACTACGGCAATGTTTGTTCTGAACTTAATTTTCGCCGTAAATCCTCCAAATGGAAGTTCATCGTATTGGTTTCGGGTCCTTGGTTAATTAGCAATGGTTTTAAGCGCGGATACTAATCCTTGCATATCAATTTTCTCGTTCGTATTCGAATTATTTGAGTTCCAGTTGCTGAAAGGGAGATCGTTCTGATTACTTCCATTATGGCGCTTTGTGGGTTTTTATTTCTTACAAAAGCTTATTACTTTCGACATTCATGTTTGAAGTGACCAGGATTCTTGCACTAATGACACATTCTTTTCCTCCCAATGGTGTTCATTCGATTGTTCTTTGACCAAATCTTACGATTGTTCCTAGCCAATTGAGCTTTTGCTGGAACAAGAATACTCGAGCAGATGACTTGCTTACCTTGCGGATTGTGTGGATTCAGCAATATTTTCAGCAACAATAGTGGTTGAGGTAGATGTGTTCCGGCAAAACTTGGTGAGGCAGATAACGAAAGATGTTGGTGATGGTTATAATTGTCTGCAGGGACATGTGACATAGATATTTTAGCTTCGTCTTCGGCTTGCTCCCCTAAAAATTTCTGGTTACTCTTTTCTTCATACTTAAATAATGAATTATGAGATGAATGCATGTATTGAATTACATTGCTTTATATTCAACATTACATGCATGATAAGATAAGTTAATAAAAATGTAGGTCACTTACCATAATGATAGTTTTGTGAGAATAGTATAAAATCAAAATCAGGTTACATAAAAGATATTGCTGTATACACGAACCTCTTAAGCTGTATAGTTGTCCCTTCTTAAATCATGCAAGGTACTTACATACAGCTTTTGTGTATTCTCATCTTTGTGTATACTCCTAACAAATATATACACTTCATACAATGCAAATTCTGAATGAAGTATAAAAGTATTTGTTAAGAGCTCCAGATGGTCAAACATGACTGTTGCAGATCGCTTGAACGAGCTTGAAGTATTCAGAACGTCCCTGGAGACCCGAATTAAAAACGTTGAACGTCGATTGACCATTCTTACCGAACAATTGGAAGAGTTGATATGTATGCACCATCATACTGAACACGGAACGAAGAATAGGCTTACAGTAGCCGCAAAAAGCATTAAGAAATTCAAGAAACAGGTCGATAAAGGCACGAAATCGGCTTTATTAGCTGTTGATATCGCACACGAAGCCAAATGGTTTTCAAAGGCAGCCGCGGAAGCTGTGCAGTCGGTCGTGAATGCTCTTGTGTACGAAGAAGATGAATACTTTGTTATCGATCAGGTGGAAAGTAATTTATATGAAGATTACTGCAATGAGGAAGAAGTAATTGTCATGAGCAGTGATGAAGAAGTCTGTAAGAGTCAAAGGTCGTAGACCAATGCTACCATGTCGTGATCGAGTTTTGGGGTAGTTTCCTCCCCTCCTCTGGGTATGGAGAGTAGCGCTTTAATAGTGCTCTCTTTTATTTTCTACATAAGCCAATATGGCACTTTTAAGATAAATAGGAATCACCAATGTTGGTGTATTCTTCACACCAAACGCTGATGATAAAAACAGAACGGTACAGTACAATTATAAGTATACTCAAAGTATTCAGTAATTATGAAAAGAGTTCACCTGTAAATTGATGTTACCTATTGTAGTAGCGCGCAATGACAATGGATCTTAGAGCTGTTTCCGCACGCATTTCGATGTTCCGTACGAGTAACGAAAGAGAAATAACAAAATAGAGTCGTATTATTTCTAATTTTCTCCATGAACAGACAAGGAAAGTACTGCACAGTTTTCGAACTGCTATCCAACGACGAATAGAATTATAGGGTGAACAAAATGTATGCTAATGCACAAAAATAAAGCAAAATCAATGGTTCTTTCCTTGGTATTAAGCAATTTGACCGATTTTTGAAATACAGTGGGTAAACGAAGGCCCAGTGCAGTTTTCGGAACCACTTCTAAGACGATTGATTACACAGCATAATTTTTAGGGACATTGTACACTAGGATTCTTTTTCAGATAAAGTATACATTGTTTTTCATGTTCCATGAATTATTCTTGGAGTTTTTGCTTTATGTTGAATTCTTTTTAATGCTTATCGGAAGCTGAGTAATCCATTGACGCTGATCAAACTATTCACTAGAATAATTCAGATCCACTTCTACGTTGAATTTCTCGAAGATACTACGATTGAATATTTTGATTCGATGAACTCAGTGTACAATATGTTTGCAGTAACTATTTCCTGTAGTACAGAACGCCACTTGCAGTAAAAAAACAACAGAAGGCGAGTTTAAGGTTGCCTCATCATACAAGTCGATTATATATAATTATTCTAAAATGTTTGTGTGGTACGAAATGCACACAATACGGTAGTAGAAAAGATAGGAAGACACACATGCCGAAGGCATTAATAAAAATTTGAGCGCGTTATTAGGAAAATCATGTAATACTATTGCTGCAGCATGATTGTGCGAGAATACCCACTTCCAAACGAAAATGTTTTAACGCAAAATAATGGATTTGGACAGCCGGAAACTTTTCTTCATTATCGCAAACATGTGGGTAGAAACAAGGAAGCCTTTTTGAACCTATAATTAAAAAGGCTGCTTAATCAATTTGATTAATGGAGAAGTGTTGGGACTTGGTCGTAAAGTAGCATTTAGGCCGTTTTGAAGGTGACGGTATGATTCGGTGTACTAATCCAAGAAAGCAAAGCCAAAAATTCGAGAGGTTAAGCTGATGAATTGATGCCAAAGTACTTAAGAGACTAAAGTAATGAAATGTGATTGTTGATCGGAAGAAAACTGCAAAGCTGAAGGTGTTGCCTTACGACAGACATGATTCATATTTATTCTCAGAACAGTTAACGAGAGAATATACTCATCGAATTTGGAAACTCTTTTCGTATATTTGATCTCAAGTGTAGAAGAGTATTTCCTTTAAAAACTAGCTGTTCTTGGAAAGGTCAAAGTTCCTTTGTCCTATTAGTTTGACATGCAAAGTGTTTGCATGAACTTAAGAGATGTAGAAATGCTATCGCGAAGGCAAATGAAAAGAAAATCATGTAATGCAAAAATAAGTGCATGTTGAATATATTCAGGGTGGGCGAAAAGTATTGAACAGCATTCAACTTCGTGTTTTTCATACAATTGTCACCAAAACTATTATTCGAAACTTCTTTGTGTTACATGAACTTGTAAAGTTTCGCGTATAGAGAACAAAAAATTGATATTGCGTATCTGCCAACATAGAGGCGGTTTCGAAAATTAGTGCTGTTTGACAACTTTTCTACAAGGTCAACAAGTGAAAATTATCTTAATAACCCGAATTCGTGTGCCATATCGATTTTTATTTATGATTGCACCAAACCAAGGGTATTTCTAAATATCTCTAGCTTAAATCTGCAATTTTCAGTCGGACTTCGTGGAAAAATAAGAAAAACGATGCCGGTCAATAGAATATCAAACACTTTGAAAGCCGCTTGTGTGGAAAATAACATCCAACCAGAATTGATATGTGCAACGCAAAGAAGGTATAGCACGAATTACGGTGACACAAATCCATCTGCGAACTCATTAAAGGTAGCACTGCAAATTTTAGGAAAATGAGATCGTTGCAGATCATCGAAAATCAGGAAGGCCTCGAATCAGCAGCACGGAAGATGTGAAAAGATAGAAAATGCATACAATGATGATCCTAGGCTATCAACAAGAAATGCAGAGCGATATTTGCAGATACCGAGATCTTCTATTCGCGATGTAATGTAGAAGAGATTGAATATCTTGCGCACACTTCAACAGCAGTAAGGCATTATTTTGCAAGAAATCTCGAAGATAGATGGATAAGCAAGCGAGGCCCTGTGAACCGGCCTGCAAGATCCCCGGAACTCTTCTAGATAATGCGAAAATACGCAAATTAAGGCAATGGCAACGTCAGTATAATTTAGATTTCCTTTTCTACTTGAATTGTTCCTGTAATGGATTAAGCACTAGGCATAAACCGAGTTGACAATTGTACACGACTCCGACTAGAATAAGCTAATTATCATAGCAAATACTACTTTATTATGTGAAAATACCCAACTATAAAGTATGAATAGTGATTAGCAGAGTACATGCAGTACTAAATTCAACATAAAAATTCGGGTTCTGTGTCCGATAAATAATTATATCTAGATACTATGGTGGTTGTGTCGAACCAAAACGACAACTATCTTAGCTTCGTATTGAATGTAAATATCTTTCTAATACGCGAATTGCAGGATAAAAGGGGGGTCATTTCCATTCCTCTGTGACAAATTCACAGCTATTTTATATTTTCAGGAAAAATAATGGAATTGAATATAAGCTGTCGCTTGAGATAATATTGTTTTTGGGAAATTGACCGAAGAGATATTAAATATTAAATTATGGATTGTTCAGTAAGATCTGAGTTAATGTAAATTTTTGAAGGCGATAAGCATTGAATTATTCAAATCGTAAACTCGGCTTCGGAGTTACTTGAGCCTCGCCACTTTTCCATTTCACGGTGAATCGTTTTGCCTCTCTACATAAACAAGTTCACTAGGGATTATGTAAACAAATTCATTTTTCTGCTAATAGAAGAATTTTTACGCAATTGTAACTTACTATAGCATTCGAAAACGTCTCTACAGTAGATATCTGCCCACTTTAGAACATAAAACAGAATCTTATACTTAAACTTTTTATTTTGACTATCCAAGAAAGTTATAAGTCCTGAAACCCATACTGCTAAATGGATATTTAAGCTATAGAGCATCCAAACATCAAGTCTTATTTCCAAAGATTTTAAAATATCTGGCAGCATTTATTATTGCAATATAATTTACTTCGTTTTCGACATTGCCGTGCCGACAAGACAACCCTCTGTATGGGATTTTTATCATAGCATTTATCAACTAAACTTTTGATGGATTTCAGGAAAAGTATTTTATATATTTCAATCGATTTTTATAACGGCAGATCGAATCTTTTTTGTGAATATATGTTCATGAAGTAAAATATATTCTTCCCACGAAAACACACTGAAGCTTTTAGTTTCAGTTTACGGTATTTTCTTTTCTATAATGGTGATCTATACACCTAACATATGCCCATCTTATTCGACGGAGATGGTAATGTTACTACCATTTAATCATCCATGCGCTAGAGTGCAGAACAGAATCCATTTCAGTGCCCCAGTGCGTGTGTAACTGCACTCCTATTTATGTTTTTCTCATTAAGTTTAATTTATTTGCTTTATATTCTATATCAGTAGGCTTTTGATATTTCTTTAGCCGACAGAAACAAAATTCACAGGTTCTGACTGAATTTTCTAGTGCAGAAGAAAAATTTGAACTCATTCTAATCGGTAACGCACCGGACCAATGTTGGCGTTTTCGCACAAAATTTCTAATGCACAATGGAGAAGTAATTTTAGGTGCTCTAGGATGAAGATTTAGTCGAGGTGAGGTCTGCACTGTAAACTACTGGCACCGTAGACAGAATATTTGCGGAAAATCTGAATGTCCAACCGAATTGAGATCACTGGCAATACGAAGAGAGAGATTATTTCGAGTAAACTCTCCCATGTGGCGGAACGGGCGGTAAGACAGATTTTTTAAATATCTATTTCCTATATGGTATTTTAGTAATCTGAAACGTGCCCCTAAATTTGCGTCCGAATGGGTCGAGTGTGCCTGGAACAATTTTCACTCGATCTGCTGTCTGTAGCCTAGCTGTATCTAGACCAGGTTACCGATTCTCGAAAAATCAACTTATTGTATGCCATCTCGTTTTCGGAGTTATATTTGATTGAATATTCCGATCATACAAGACTTCTTCTCAAATATACGCAAATTTACTAATACTGGGAAAGTCAAAACCAACTTCTATTTCTCACTGAGCTCGGTTCAATCCAATCCGTAGTGAGCAAATTCTTCAAGCTTCACTTTCACACCCTTAGTTTTTTAGTTCAAAAAAATTATGGACAGGGTATTTCGTGCTCTTAACAGAGTATTTATTGCAGGATAATAGGACTCAAGTCACATATTTCTCCTAACTTGATCGATCTTGTTTGATGTTACCTTCGCCGCAAAAAATACACGAATGCCTATCTAATCCTGATTCTACTTATTTGTATCGAGTGTCTGGACTTCTATCACACAGGCATCATTTTTCTCAGAGGATAGTCTAGGCGAGGTCTAGGTATTACGCGACAGGATCTACTGGTTGCATGCTGAATTACAGTAACCAAGCTTGATCTGAGCTAAATAGGATCCGCCACTATGGTTTTTATATCTTTGTCTTTGCAATTCCCGAACGAAAATCATATGAATTGAATCTTACAATTCCACTTTATAGAACAAGGCATTTTGTTACAATTATCAACTTCGATTTTCACGATGTATTCTACAATCTTATCTAAATATTTCGTAATGTCGTATAATATTTACTCGCAGCAGAATCTTAGAAGAAAGAAGCTAGTCATAAAATTAGGCCAATTGCGATTTTAGTTAAGTCTCGCTTAATCAAATCATCTTTCTGATTCCATAAGAACCTTTTTGAAAGTACCGATCGCAGGTTTACTTCTACGAACTATCATGGGTCGGATCATTTGATTACAGAATAGGATAGTGCGTGTTGATTTTTGTAATTCATAGATTTTTGTCCTAATTCTGAGCAGGCTATCAAACTCTGAATTTTAAAATAGGTGGAATAAGACAAATTTCAAGAATCGTATTTCGCAAAGTTTTGGATGAAGAAACAAGCCGAACGTATACCATACATAATTTTGAAATACTATACTCATTCTACGATAACTGAGAAACTGTTACTATAATTCATACAATCGTAACTGATCTACCTTGCAAGTAAATAATAATTTTTCAAATAATTTATACAGACTATGTTCACAACTCAAACAATATTTCCTAGTGTACCGTAAAGCTAATCTAGCGCGGAAAAAATCTAATGGAAAACAACAACACTAATAGCACCACTAGGTACCAGGCTCAGTAAAACCAAACTATGGAGAGCGGTCCACGCCTCGCGCCGTACAATGGAGAGGTCGAATAGCACATGCCTTGTGGTAGGGAAATGATAGTAGAGTAAGATGCATACTTACAAACCGCCTTCAGGCCAACCACGGATAATATCCACTACAATTTCCTAGAAGAGTGAACAACTAGTCACGAACCTCTAGTATACGTCCTTAGGAATGACCTTGATAGAGCCAAACTTGTCTACAAACAACCAATAGTCCTTGTAACACACCATACACGCACCTATCGATACGTATCCCTAGAGGAAAGCACGGTAAAAGTCCAAGGTAAGACAACTACACAAGATCGACTCGGTTGGAAATTGCTGAATCTTTACCTGAGGCCCGTTCGGTCCAAATATATTACTGTAAAGCGTAAAAATAATGATTGGTGACGTAGTCGTTACAAAAAAATTGAGAGGCTAACTGCTTTCTGAATATCGGAATCTCGTATTTCCAAGAAAAACAACTCCATTTTTGCTTAGAAAGACTTCCGCTTTGCGCAAAACCTAGTACTATCATAATTAAACGCCCGAATAAAAAATTGTAGTTTCGACTACAATCTGGCCACTTACTCCCAAAAACTCAACGAAAATAGGTGAAAAATATTACTTCGAAAGCTAAGAAAAGCTAATAGAGCTTGTGTGAAACGGTCAGTCAGTTTGAATAATCCTAATGAATTCATCAATTATCATACAAATCCTAAAGGTACTCGCAGCAACATTCATTCCGAAAAATTCATGAATGCGGAAGAAAAAAACTAGAGTCCTGATAGTCAAATTATTCCCGGTTCTCAGAAGAGCTGTGAAATAAATAAATTGAGTCATTTATCCAAATTGTTCAAATTTCACTTTACTAGAACTCTACCTTGCACTGATAATTATTCTGACATAAGAAACGGTACAGGTATCACTATTGACGTGTAGCAAAACCAGCTTTCTAATATTGCTAGGTAGAGCAAGCTTGCGTCTATACAAATAAGCGTATCCATGGTCACAAGACATGAATCTCGGCACATCAAATTGAGAAATCCAACACCAACACCAGAAGTCGTTCTGCCAACTTTCTTAACATGCCCATCAAATTTTCGGCTACATCTGTGCCTCCGTTAAGAGGACTTCCGAAAGCGAATAATTAAACGAGATAGATTATCTAGTGTAGGTACATAGTGAATTAAGTAAACCACCTCTGACACCTTCAAAAACCAACCTGCCGACCTTCGTTCGTATCATATCTCCAAGTTGCGGCATCCAACGATAGATAAAAGCCATTCGTAGCCTGTATCCTTAACAGTTCGAGTCTTTCCAAATCTATACTTCCGTTTGTGCTCTGTTTCAGGAATTATTGTTAAGAATGTGTCTCTTACAAGTTTCTCTTTACCGTCCTTCGCGTGCTACAGCAGATTCTCGAGGATTTAGTTAATTTTGTTTGTGACAGGAAGTGTATCACTCGGCTGGTTTGTATTTCAAATATACATGACTTTATGATCACTAACAGTGTACTACATTCCAACTATGAATTTGCAAATTATTTGACTGTTATTGAATAAATAATTCCCTAGCGATTAGTAGAGATATAAAAAACTATTCTGATTACGTTTGTGATTTAGAATTGCAGTATGTTTTTCCATACTCTGCTGGGCACCCCGACCATTCTTATGAAGTAAAGCAAATCAGGCTTACAATTTAAGGGTATCGTACTTATGAATAGAATGCCGCGTCAAAGCTTTCCAAATTTATATCGTTTTGATCCTATAGACAGATATAATGCTAGAGATTGATTCCTGCCCCTATTCGTAACTAAAGCTATTTATAATTTTTAATTCGCAGCGGGGGTATTTTTATAGAGCAGGTACTTTATTTCGCACCATATTTATTTCTTCTTACCTGGATTTGATTTTACGCAGATGTCTTAGTTTAGAATATTTTTTTATTTTTGATTGGAACTTAATGAAGACTTATCTATCAAATAACGTCGCGTAAAGTCCAGTTTTTATATTTAGAATCGTACTAGATTTTCTGCTTGATTTTGAATTACTATTCCGAAATCTCTTCAGAGCTTTAGAGAAGGGCACGGCTCTAATTTTCTTACTTTAGTCACAGATCTTGATGAAGCTGTTATTTATACGGGAAATTACTTATTAGAAATTCGAACGCTCTCGAGAAATTTTGAAATGCGCAAGTATGAAGATGTTGGAACTGTTTATAGTGTAGCGCAATACGCCACTATTTCGGGGGTCAATTTGGTCTCCACTTGGAGGTTCTCACCCAAGTAGGGGAGTACCCTAACTAAGTTACAATTATTGCTTATTTCTTAATTAGTTTATAGAATTCTAGGGATTACTGGCCATCTGGCCATGTCAAAGAGCTGATAGTTTGATTTTCGCTTTACAGCAACTATTAGTATATAGTGCATAGTTTTTCGGTACACTAAACAGGACCTTGGCCGATATACTCTGAGCAAGAGTGTCATTCTCTGTATTGTGTGAGTTGCTCCCTCTGTGCTTGTGTACCGCGTCCTTGGTCAGTCTTCCCTTACCTCGTGTGACACACGATCTAGTTCTCTACTTTCAACCGGCCTGCTCCCTTTGTGGCCTGGGTAGGTGTGGTTTCTTCAGTTGCACTGAGCCGTGGTTGCGCCGCATAAAGCAGGTAATCAATCTTCCAATTTAACATCCAATACTGCAAATTTGCTTGTTCACGATTTTTTGCATCTGGTCATATTTGTAACAAAAAGTTTTTATTTGAGCTTTGAATTGTCTCACGAGAATTCCAGACAGTGAATATTTACCCGTGAAACTCATGGAAGTTGGGTCTGCGACCGAAAATTCGAAAATTGTATACATTCCGAAAGACGGTAGACCCATAAGAACTGCATTTCCTCCCCATATTATGCACTACCTGACAAATTTATTTGATATACCTTTGCACGTTCCTATTAATCTATTCCAATTTCTGTACAATACAGGAAAGCCTCGATTCTCGAAAACTTAACAAGTACGAGCTATGTTCTAGATTCCCAAGATTTATTAAAACCTGATGCCTCATACTTCGGCTTGGTTTCATCCGACTCAACCATTCGTCATTCTGGAAAATCTGTGTTTGCAGAAACGAGGAAAGATTGTAGAGACAGTGTCGGATGCTCTTCTGGGACAACACTAAGAGAAGATATATTGATGAGAACAAGAGTTGATTTTCCACAAAGTTTGGACTAAGTGGGCTCCAAACTGCGTATGCTAGATTTCGAGTTTACTCATGCAAAACGTATCATAATGATCCGGCGTTCATAATACCAGACGGCTACTGCGTGGCAGCCATGATTAAAAATCCTAGATTTTTTCATCGACCGTGGTACATTCAAGCTCACAGAGAACGGCTAATGTTCAGTTATTTGCTCTATCAGACCAAGACTATGATGATTTATCTCACTATGAAAACATTTACGCTGTTATTTCAGACTCTGGTGGTGTAAAAAATGATGAGGAACTTATCGTTGACTACGGCAAAAATATAGAGGACATTGAGTTAGTCATATTGAAAGTTCGCTTGATGTGAACTTCTTGCGATAAGTGTATCAGAATAAATAAAGAGTTCCGATCTTGCTGAAATCAATCGTTACAGCTTTCTGAGTTTATTATATGGTACAACCGTTGCAGTTGAACAGCACACAATGAATGAACGCATATTTAATCGAAAATTATTTTGGCCAGATGGAAAAAACGTAATGTGGTAATCAAATTGAATTTTCGCTTAGAACAGAACGAAGATCAACTTCAATATTCTTGATCTATGATGGAACTAAAGCTATTTGTAGTAGTCTCGCAAATCCACGTTGTAGAAAACTCATTGATTTATTGATTACATCTTTCCGTCTTTCTCCGAGGGTTCTGGAAGAATGCGTATGAGATTCGACTTTACCTGAACTCAACCGGGGGGAGGTAGCTCATCGTCATTCATAAATATCAACACATACTTGCTTTTCTTGGCCCAATATATCGGCCTTTTTTCTTTCGCATCTGCTTGTAGTTTATATCCAGAATTAGCCATTCCTTCATGTTGTAGAACTGATGGTAAGAATAGAGATCCAACGCCAGAAATGAGTTTCAAAATGCTTCTCGCGGCGATAGCATTTAAAATTAATCTTTGTATTCTCATACGTCGACTAAGTCCAATAATTTCTTCCTAATATACGCACATCTTCAATTTTCTTCTCTCAGTAGTACTGATCTCAGTCCAATTTCTGAAATCATTAAATTATTCTACAAGGTGCTAATCATTTGATTACAGAAAATAAAATCTAATTAGAGCTGACTTCTGAATCAGCATTTTATGTTGATGGTATCTACAAGCACTACGTCGGAAAAGTCATGAAGAAATTCTGATATTATGTAAGTCACTGGTTAGAACTCTATTAATTCTGAGATTGGTACCTTGCTACATTACGTGAGCCAGTTAAAAAATTTTAATTCTCGAAACGTACAGAAAAGAAAGAGGGATAGATATGCACTAAGAATCAAATTGATAATGAGAACTCAAAGCAGGGCAAGTAAATATCCAAGGTGAAATGTATTTTAGCTGTTCATTATTTAATGCAAATACCGTAAGCAAAGAACGGCAGTTGTCATAAACTTTTAGTTACCATTTGATTCAGGCATGGTACCCGCGACTTCGGAGCTACTATTATTCAACGAACCACTCATAATTTTATGTTTTGATTCCAGTCGTAGAAGAATTACTTGTTTAATAATAATCTTTTGCGAACAAATTTCATGTTTTCGCTATTCTCGACGAAATTCAAAGTAAATTAAAACTACACGATGTCCCCGTTTTAAGCTGCACTTGTAACAACCCGATCATCACAATTCTCTGGTGTCTTCGGGGGGCTGCTTGAAACCAGGACACACAGTATTATTTTTCGAGGCTCTGTACGGGGAAGTGCATAGAACATTCTTCGCTTTTCCTCGTTTCTTTGTTCCTAGCGCAGAGTCAGCTAATGAATTGAGTACTAAATCGCAGGAAATTCGTGTGGCAGAATGAACCTGCACGTGTATTATAGAACTTCAGCCATGCTATACTGTAGGAGCGCATGAGCGGTTTTCCAAAGGCCATGGGTAGTTAGGTGACACCCATAAATCAATAATCTGAACACACACCTAACAAGCAGTGGTGCCCCACGAGCACAGGTAGCCACATTTCCCCTGTGGATTCATTTGGAAATAAGAGCACCTAGAGATCGTTCATTATCACTCTCAGCAACATGCAAGCACAGGTGAAGGAGCAGTACTTGAAGCTCATAAAGAAGACCATCAAGGGGTTGCGCGAGGAGTTCAAGGAGGAGGGATCTGACGATGCGATAGAACACCTTGCAACACTGGAGAGTCGCTGGAACGAGCGACTTCTGGCGACGAACGAATTCATCGATGATCCCTTGTTCATGCGCGCCGTTGCCACGCCTCGAGCGGCGAGAGCACCGGGGATGCGTAGCACGATCGTATCAGTTGGGCCCGGGAGTGGCAGAAATCGCGCGACCAAACGAACGATATGGGACGTGTCACGAAAGAGTGTTGCTTCGCCACGCAAACGTCCACGTAACGAGAAGGAAGACGAGGGCCCACCGCTGGAAGATTCTGAGCTGAAAAGCAGCCTGTCGAGCGGGGAAGACGTCGAAGAAGAGGTTCAACAGGAGAGCGCACAGGACGACGATGAAGAGTACAACAGCTATGTGCTAGCGGAATGCAATGCTGTGCGTATGACGAGCGGTACTGGGAAGTTCAAGGTGATCTTGAAAGAGGGAATGGCGCACTTGAACGGACGTGATTACTTGTTCGGCAAGGCCGCTTGCGACCTCGACTGGTAATCCTCCTGGTTAACGAACAATTTGAACAAAGTGCAACCGTACGTCAACCAGGGCAGTCCGCATTGCAATGATATCCATCTCAGTTTTTTGTACATAATTACTCATCATCCTCATCAACGTCAGTCAGCACATCCCAATCTTCATTATTAGCACCTTGAAACTGTTCAATTAAACGCTAGTCTGTTACGAACGACGGGAACGGCGCGTTGTATGCCTGCTCGTCTACTACTTCCTACAGTACATTACTCCCAGCGTTCCAAAATACTTGATAGCATTTTTACTAGTCTTACTTTTACCTGACCAGTCCATTTACTTTGTTCACAATGTGACACCACGAATCTAGGTTTATTCATCACGGATGACAATCTAAATGGCGTTAGTGACCCGCCTGTGGTACTTTTTCTTCTTCGTATGAGGTACAGTGCGGTTTTCCATACGTTCCTCGTAGCAAATTCATTACAACTGATAACGCCAATATCTCGCAGAGCAACCCGAGTTGTTGATCATTTATCGACCCGTTGTACTTAAGCGAACTCTCCATACCCATCTTCATCAACGGATACGGCAAATTGAAGTGAAAGAAAAAGGTTGAAGCGGGAGGTGGTTCAGATAAGCAAATTTGGATGGTCCTGCAGCATTCCCTCTGAGTACTTCTGCTAGTACTATTACTTCTATTCGACGGCGAAGCATGTCAAGAGACGATGTCCAAAGCGACGAAGCTGAATCTTGGAAGACCGCGACAAATTGAAACGTTAATGAAATCTGGTCAAGCATTTTGGAACGGAGGGAGTAGTTTCGATGGAAGAATGAAGCGATTGTTTCTTAATAGATCACAGGCTCTTCGTACTGCCGAATCTCTACCATCTCAGGGGCGAAGTCAAGTGCAGCTCGATACGACAGCTTAAACCTGTATTAATCCACCTCGAAACAATTTTAATTGTCGTAGTTCAGTCCATTTGCGAGGACCGTGACGACACCCCTCACAGGCGGGCTTACATAGACTCATGTGCAAGCACAGTCCGGTACAATTCAGGTGCGAGATGTTCGTACAGTAGTTCAGATACAGCTAATATGCAGTCAGGACTTAGAAGCAAGTTTTGTCCAACAAAACGAGTTCAGAGAAGCAAAATAATTCAGACGAATGAGTAGACGATAATCAAACTGCTCTACCTTCAATCTACAGGACATCAACACACAACCATGAACATGAACAAGTGGTTCAAACACGTTATTTCCATCTGTTCAACTACGGTAGCTGGCATAAGGGGTGTCTTCTTTTCCACAGCTTGTCCGCATTTGACTACCATTCCAAACATCAGGCAACACAAAAGCAACAAACCAAGTTTACTGTTAGTCCTTGCCACATTTCAAGTGAGTACAGTACAAGTTTCAAGTTAAGTTTCCTCCATTATTTAAGCTGCCGTTGAGCACACGAATGCTGGCGCACCCGGCACTGCATCCTTGACCGCCGCTTGGTCGTCCGCGTCTTCCACGCCCGCGATAATCACGTGTTTGATTTCGTAAATGCCCAGCGAGTCTTGAACAAACTCCATGTTTTCTTCCAAAACTTCTCGCTCCTTGAACTTAAGTTCTCGGTTAAGCGCTGGTCGTCCTCGCTCTTCAATATCTTTGCGCAGCATAGCTACATACGGCATTATCTTCTTGTTCTTCTTCTGGTCCGCCGGCATAGCCGCCGCAACTTTCTTTGGTGTGTCGCTAGGGTATTTCCATTTTCCTCCACCAGTCTCCCATCCGGCATCGTCAAACAGCTCAAAAAGAACGCTTCCAACAATTTGTTGCCACTCCGGAGGCTTCTCACATACATAAATGTGGATTGTATCTGGCTTTGCTGCTTGCTCGGTTTTGTTCTTGCCCTTTCGCTTCTGTGCCTTCGATAGGAACGCCCGAATACGTGAGAGAACTTCAGTTAGGTATTCCGACGCCGCAATCACAGCTTCATCCGCTTCCTCCATAGTGGGCCACTGCGCATGCATCACTGATTCCGGCAGCTTCTCGCCTGTGTACTCGCACAAAGCGGGATGAGCAATACCCCACAAGTACTCGCAAGTATGTGGGCAAATCGGTACCAACATCACAATTTGATAATATACAAACTTCAAAAACACTTCTCTGTGCAGTCGATTAATGTTCGCCGCTTTGTCAGCATCAATCGCTTCTCGGTACTTGCCAAAATCATTTTGAGTTTCAAAGAATCCAGCCTTTAGCGCTTCCCTGAACATCATCCCATTGTACGCTTTGTCGGCGTTCTTCAAGTGAAGTTTGAGCTGTTCCATAATAACACGGTCCGAAAACTCTGTCACGGGTCCTGATCTCATTTCTGATAAACAGGCAAGTCCCTTTTGCACAAAGTCAACCAATACCCACAGCTTCAGCACTGACGTGTCCGCAACCTTGCAATCAAAGTTCGCATCCTCTGTTGTATCTCCCGCGTCAGCCAGCGCAAACCGAACACCATCTGAAGAATACTTTTCAATAGCTTGACGAAGCGTCATGAAGTTGCCCGTACTCTTCGACATCTTCTCCGCGTTGAGCATGACATGCCCATTGACGCGAATGCCCGTTGGCCATTGCTCCTTCTCAAATATAGCGCAATGGTTGTACATGTAGAAGGTCAAGTGATTGCCAATAAGATCCTTACCCGATATCCTCATGTCCACAGGATACCAATACAAGAACTCATTTCTCATCTTCTCCAACAGTTCAGCACTTATGTGCGATACGTCAGCTGCAGAACTGCTACCTGTTCCAAGCATAATGTAGTCCCATACTGCGTCTGTCATATCCTCTGCTGAAATTCCAGCAGGTCCCACCTTGTCACCATTGATGTTGTGTAGACCACCTTGAAGCATATGTGCGACAGTATAGTAAGCCATATAAATCGTGGAGTCAGATAACGACTCGATGAGCCACGACTTGTCCCACGGCAATTTCGACCCAAGTCCAAACTGTCTCGAGCACGCCCATTCCTTGAGCCAATCCACCACCGACTCGAACGCACGTTTCGTTTCATCAGCGTACATATTCATGTCATTAATACAATCCTCAACTTTCGCTCTCCATTTCGGTTCTCCATATTCCAAGTACCACTGATCACACAATGCAACTACACATTCATCGCCACTTCTGCTGACAACTTTTTTCTCAGGTTCATGATAACTATATGCTAGCCCCTCCTCAATCATTTGCTTTCGAATCGCGGGCTTGGCCTTCTCCACCTTTTCTCCAGCCATGGTACCGACCAACATTGTACCACTATAGAATCCAGCCTTATACACCTCCGCCTTCGCCTCAGTAAGTTTCTCCTTGTCATTCTGACTTCTGATTTTGAACTTCTCACACGCGGTCACCGCTGCCAAATTTCCAAACCCAGGAGTCTCAATAATCGGAATTGGTTCGAATGGAAGAATCATTTCATCCGTCACGCCAAATTTCTCACGCAGGTCTTTCTTTTTCTTCAAGTCGACCATACCCTGATAATCATCCGGCGCATCACTCGGCACAGAGGTGACAATACCCGTCCCTTTGAACATACTGACTGTCAACAGCGGCAGCACATAAATACGTTCGTATTGCGCGTACGGGGACTTGACAGGAAGGCCAATTAGTTCAGAGCCCTTGAACTTCGCAATAACATTGAACGTTCCAAACTCCTTAAAGAAGTCCTGGTACGCCATATTTCTCGCCGAATGCTCCGAGGCGATGAAGACCTCTCCACTGGCTAGCTCAAACGCGACATACTCACCAGACGGCAGGACCCAACAATTCGTCTGTCCATACATAGTCTCCGCGCGCAGCGTCGCGGCCGGTAGATAGACGTCTCGTCCACGAATTGCCTCCGTTTCGGGAGAGTCGGGCATCTCCAGCAGCTTCATTTTGATGAGCGTGTACTCTTGCGGTTGCACTTGCTCGCCAGAAGCACGGTCGTGGTCGGCACACGGCTGTTTATCGAGTGGAGAGTAAATCGCGCATCGCTTCCCAAACTTCACTTTCTGCAACGCCTTCAACTTGTTGAATTGCCATCGAATGAACGAGTCATAATACGGGTTGACATCAGTGGTGATGAAGGTTCGTCTCCAATCGGACTTCAGTCCAAAATCGACCAAGTCATTCGCATTCTCCGTGGGGAAGTAATTGAGCCACGCTAGTGCATCATCAAACTTCAGGCACTCCTCCACGGGGATGTTGGATTCGCGCAGAATATCCCACTGATACTTCTTTTTGCTGGCCTTGCTTGCTGCCTTGCCTTTCTTTTTCTGACCCTTGGCGCCATTTGCCGGTCCGTTCTCCTCTTGCTTTGGCTCTTCTTCTTCCACAGGAAATTGGGGCGGCTTGCCGTATTGTTCAAACTCCCCCTTCAGTTTGTTCGCACAAGCTTGGATGGGCATTCCTGTGCAATGGAAGCCGAATGGATACAAACAATGGAACCCTTTCAGGCGTTTGTAGGCGACCGCGAACTCGCCCTTCGAAATCGTGAACGCATGCCCCAAATGCAGGTATCCATTACAATAGGGATATGGGAAAGTCACCAAAAACTTCTCTCCCCTTGAGTTTGCGTCGCCCGCATCTTCCTCGTATACGCGCATGTCGGCCCATTTCTTTTGTGACTCGCCCTGGAGGCGCATGAGCAAGTCACGGCGTGCGGTCGACATGACGCACGGTAGTCAAAACAACAACACTAACACCTGGAGGCCTCACTTAACTTGTTTGGACACTCAGTGCCACCGCTCAGCGTCAATAGCGATGACGGGTGTTGTTAAGTCGATGTCACAACGCAGCCACCTCACGACTGGCACGACGGCGGGAGATGAGGCTATCCAATAATTATACGTAATCAGCAGCTTACACTGAATCGCCACTTATTTCTATTGATCCTTTCAGCATCGAATCATCTGCGCAGTTGTGACGATGTTGCGCAGACCGACATTCGCCATCGCGCGCCTCACGAGTCGGTCGTCGAACTCAATACGAAAGCTGACCACAGAGGCACCGAAGCCAAATGTTCGACCTGGCGGCACTAGTACCGCGAGTGGTGGGCGAGGACCGGTATCATGGGCAGCGTTCGCGATATTTGGGGCGGGTGGAACAGCGACACTCGCGTATTATGCGCGAGAAAAAGAACGCCGAATGGAAGGTACGACACAGATTCCCGCCGATTAGTGTGCATACTGACGAGAATCGACGCGTAGAGGTGATGAAGCCGCGAGTGGTGGGCCGTGCGTCGATCGGCGGTGCATTTGAGTTGACTTCCGGCGACGGGCAAACAGTTACAGAATCCCTTCTAGACGGGCATTGGTCACTGGTGTACTTCGGGTTTGTCCAATGCCCGGATATCTGCCCGGCCGAGCTGAGCAAGGTAGGCGAAGCACTCGGGATGCTCGAGAAGCAAGGGGTGCGGGTGAGCAGCAAAAAGGACGGCGACTTGATGCCCATCTTTATCTCGATAGACCCCGAGCGCGACACGCCGCAGAAATCGGCCGAGTACGCGCAGTGTTTCCACGAGGAGTTCGTGGGGCTCTCGGGCACACTCGAGCAGGTGAAGAAGGCCGCCAAGGCGTATCGAGTCTACTACAGCAAGGATGACGAAGAGAAGGAGGACTATCTCGTCGACCACTCCATCATCACCTACTTGATGGACCCGAAGGGTGAATTCAGCGAGTTTTACGGCAAGAACACATCCGCTGTTGAAATAGCATCGAAAATCAAAGCTCAAATGCTCAGCTATAAATCCCGATAGCATTATAAGACAAACAATGGTTAGAGTCGAGCTCAGAAATGCGACTCTCATATCTACCAGGTATACACAGAAGTGGTGCATAAGTTTACTTAGGTGATAAGCATCCACCATCATCAGCCTCCACCTTGCAGCCGCCGTCACCTTCCAGACCACCGAAACTTACCACCTCGGAAAATACATCTGGTGTCTACGTGCCGATACGCTCTGTCAAACCAAAGTTTCTAAGCTATCGAACAGCACCAACACACCCCTTCCCTACCATTACAACTACAACACACTAATCGCATCGAGCCCCCAGTCCAGAAACACAACGCACGGCGTAATCAGAAATAGTTTGGTTTTACGACAAAAATAGAGCAAGCAATCAAAAGATAAACGAATGAATGAAATATGAAGAGTAAAGAGCAGCGTGCGTGGGTACGTACCGTGCACGCACGACCGAGTAAACAAAAGATGAAAAGAAGATAGGTAGGTAGGTAAGTCTCTGTTACAAGTAAAGTCCATGGTGCGTCTTCGGGCTGGCGCGCGCGTCCTCGCCACCCGCGCCCAGCGTCATGTTATTAAGCAATGTGTCCAGCGGCACCTCTGCCGCATTCGCCCGCGCACTCTCCAACGCCCCCGTGCCACTACCGCCTTCCTTCGTCTGCTGCTGCGACGCCTGCGCAACAACAAACTTCGTGATCATGTTTCGGAAGTGCTCGTCATACGACCTCAGCGTCTTCGCCACGTTGCGCATCATTCCCGATATCGCACGGCTAGTGATTGCATCCGGGTCTACGTTAGCTTCTTCCATTGCACGCAGAACTACTGTCAATCGCTGTACATCCTTTCCCCTAGCACAAGCTGTGATCAAAACGTTGAAGACTGCTGCGTCTGCATTCTTGACTTCTGGTAGAATTGCAATCGCTTCGTCGAGTCGATCCGCGTTGCAAAGCGCTTTCATTCGAATGCAGTGATGTACAGGACCCAGTCCCTGTTCCGCGCTACGATCTCCACGTTCCTTCCTGAGCATTTCGGCAAGTGTTTCCTCAACCTTCTGAAACTCTCCCCTTTCCGCGTATGCATCCGCAACCGCAGTGTGGCCTTGTCGGCCGAGCTCCAATCCCCTGGTGATCATCTCATCACGAAGCAACAATACAGAGTCCACGCCATGCTTGCCATTGGAAGTAAGAAAGGCGCGCATAAGTGCAATGTAGGCCGCAGGATGAGGCAACAACATCCAGTCCTTGCCCGATCGGTTTCCATTTGCCGAGTTACCATTCGCTACAGTTCCTGCTTCACGTAAAGAATCTGCAGGCGGGCTAGCGCTACGCTGTCTACTCAACCTTCCGTTGACACCCTTCCTTGGCTGAGGACTAGACAAGCTCCACGCACCTAAACGATCGTCCACAGACGATGTCACCGCACCGTACTCAGTGGGATGGCCAGATCGCTTAGCACGTTCCGCCTCGACCTTCCGGAAGAACTCCAACGCCCTCGGCGCATCACCTGCTGCCGCACACGCAGAGACCATACTCTGGTAAGTGAACTCGTCGGGGTGTAATCCCCTAGCCTGCAACTCTCTCAGCCAACGATAAGCCGCACCCAATGCAGCACCGGCATCCGATCTAGAGCCACGCACCCTGGCTGCACCCTTGATCAGTGTATTGAATGTGAGTAGATCAGGTCTGACACCATTCCTCGGCATGTCGACGCGGACCAGTTCCTCCGCAAGTGCTGCTCCGTTCTCTTCCGAGCACAGTAAGTCAATGATGGTGTTATACGTAACGACATCTGGCCTGAGGCCGACGCGCTTCATACGTTCTAGCACAAGCACAGCAGCCTTAAATCCACTGGCACGGTTCGCCTTCATATATGCATTATACGCCACAACGTTGGCGCGACCAGCATTCTCCATCTCCGAAATGATCGCTTCAGCTCGGGCAGCGTCACCAATTCTAGCGAACCCGTCAACTAGCATGGTGTACGTAACAAAGTCAGCAGCGTACCAAGTGAATCCATAAACCTCTAGATAACGCTGCATCTCACGGTACAATGCCACGGCTGCGTCCACATTGGGCGGATCGAGCGACGAGTACCCACGGATCAATGCGTTGAATAGAGCGGCGTTGGCCTTGGCATTCCTGGGTTGGTTGACATTTCGTCTTCCGCTTGACGTGCCAGGCACATTGACAGCGTTGTTATGATGCGAATTATGCAATGAAGAGTTTGCCCCGCCACCACTACCACCATTACGTTGATAATTGCGTTGCACGTCACGTCCAGAATTACGCATGCAAAGCGAGCGCCATTCACTGGATCCCTTCTCAAACTCCCTCACATCCGCCTCTGTCGCCGCATGTAAGACACCCTCGGCTAGTGCCATTTCTTCACGACGGCAACACAGATCAGCCAGAGTGAGTAGAGTAATATGATCGGCCTCTAATCCTAAAATCTTAAGCTGATGTAATAGCTGAAATGCGTCTGCGGCAGGTGCTCCCGCTTCACGCAAAGCCTTAAGAATAACATTAAACGTCTGCACATCTGGATGCACGGGAATAGTTTCACCATCAAGCGGATCACAGGTTCCCGCAGCCGCATCGATGTTGCGTTGCAGTATGTGCAAATCTTTCAATCTTGATAATAAACGAAGTGCACGTTCCGGATGCCCACATCGAATGTATGCATCCGCGATCGTGTTGTACGCGACTGGCGAAGTGCGGTGTGTAGTCGAATTCTTATTGTTACTACTTGACTGTGACCCATTGGATCCACTGTTATTATTCAATACCCGAACAACCTGTTGTTGCGAAGGTGGTGTCTGCGATTGCTGCTGAACTTGCTGCTGTTCAGCGTCCGCATTTTCAGCAATCGCACGATTTCTAGCAGTAGAGTGGTGATGAAGTTGATGCACTAGTAGCGCGTCCAGCATGGCAACGTTGTTCTGCGACGCGCCTGCCTTGGCCAGAGTCGTAAAGGTAAAGTCATCGGGCTCGATATCACGCGCTCTCATCTGCTCGTAGACACGCTGTGCCTCGCGAAGCAATCCAGCAGTGACGCAGGCGTTGATGAGTGAGTTGAGAGTGACACGATCTGCAGAAATGCCACGTTCTTCCATTTCCTTCACAAGTGCAAATGCACGAGTCACGTCATCATCTGTGCCACCGAAACAACTCTTCATCATGGTGTTGTACGTCACCAAGTTGGGTTCGATTCCTGACTCCTGCATCTCTGTCCACAATTCTCGCGCTTTCGCGTGTTGCGCGCACATCACCAGTGCATTTATCACAGCGTTGTACGTGAACAAGTTACGAGACACACCAGGTGTGCGATCAAGGTCATCAAGGACACGGAGCGCACCATTCAGATCACGACGTCTCGCGCAAGCAGAGATACGTCTATTGAACTCACGCACGGAGGGTGCGCTGCCACCACCACCACTACCTCCGTTTATATTGGCATTGCCACCGCTGTTTCCCCCACCGGTAGCACCGCCTCCGCGTGAACGATTCATTTGCGTGGTAGAGTTGATAGAGCCGTGTGCCGTGTTGCCTCCGTTTCGCGGATTTCTCCCACGTCGAGAAGCAGTATGTTGACCAGGAGCATGATTCGACCACTGCTTACGCCGGTTATTTGTCATGGGTAAAGGAGAAGGTTGTTGCATAGGTAAGGAACGTGGTTGAGGCTGAGACTGGGGGTGAGGAATAGGCATAGGTAACGCGGTGGGTTGCTGTTGCATTTGCAACGGCAATTGAGCGTCCGGTCGCGGATGATGGAGGGGATTTTGTTGTTGCTGTTGAACCATTAACAAAGCCTGAGTGTGAGCGGCATAAGCAGGATGATTGGGTAATGTAGGTATGTGATGATGTTGCGGGGGCGGGGGCGGGGGCTGCTGTTGTTGTTGCTGCTGAATCTGAGCGGCCCTCGCTTGAGCGGCAGTGGCGGCAGCGTTGTGATGAGTGAGTTGAAGTGGCGCAGGTTGAGGTTGAAGTTGATGTAAATTGTTGTTGGACACGGAAGGAGAACGCTCCCACTCAAGGTTGTTAGCACCACGCGCGGCGGGATTGCGCCACAATGCGGCATGCCCCCAGGTATCGGCACCAGTCGCGCGGGGAAGGCCGAGGTGGAACGCATGATTCACGAAGCCGGCGGCAGGCGGCGCGGAGTCATTGGGGGCGTTGGTGGCATCGGACTGATCGGGAATCGAAGAGTTAGTGTGTGAAGAATGAGAGATGGGCGGTTCGTCGGCAGTGCCCATGACGGACGTGCGGGGGTTTACTTTCGCGGCGGCCTCCGCAGTCGCGTCGCGGCAGAGCGGTACAAGTTGGCGGCTTGACTGGTACTGTGTTTACTAATTTGTGCAAAATCAAACACTGCGATATGTCACTGATCATACTGTATGTGGGCCTCGATAATTGGCTCTCAATCATACCTGATGCTTACAGTTTTTACGTGGACTTCTTCCAACTCCCGTTCACTTGAATGTGCTTCCATTCTCTCACAACCCACACTCCCTCTCGTACTTGTTACTTGCCTCTGCACTTTCGCATATCCCGCCAATTCTATCACCACTGCACTGTGCAGTACAGGAGTAATTTAGTAAAGCAAAGCAAGCACTCGATAGATTCTCGAGTTCGAGGACTATACAATACAGTAGAGCACAGGAGTAATGTTCACAGTCAGTCAGTAGGTTGCAGTGCAAACAAAATTGCCACGGAGGATCAGTGTGCCGTGTTGGATAACATCCCAGTGTGAATGGACTTCCACAAGAAATAGTCCACACCAAATTGTGCTATGAGAGAACATGTAGAACGTCAGGTTTTTTTCCGCCCAACGAATCGCTCACTGCGTAGTGGAATCTCTGCGCTTTGCGTAATGGTTCTGTCCTGCCTTGTTTTGCCCGCATTTTCTAACACTTCTACACTCTTCGCACTCGCCACATTACGGCGCTATATTAGCGTTGATCCTGCAATTTGTGCCTCCTTTCTCACTATTGGTTATTTCTACCTTCCAATTCCCAGGCTCTCGAACGAACACCACCTTCACTAGACATGACCCATCTATCTTCTCCATTCGAAATCGTCCCAGCTCCCCTCGCTTGAACCTGCCCAGATAAGGTGGTACAGTACTTCCGTGAGACAGAGTGAAAATGCAGTAGCACGGTCACATGACACACAGTAAATTTCTTGGAGTGTGGAAAATGATGAGTGATCAATTTTTTTCGCATACACGCCTGTATGAATCATTCGTTGCTTAATCTACACGTGTATATAATTCAGGGGCGTGGAGTCAATTTACAGTTAAACAAACGGACATGCACCCAAAATAGCCATTCTGTAGGGCAGCTGTACTGTACTAAATCATCCATTCCGATCAAGATCAATCTCTCAGATATTCGATTCACGTTACTTCAATTTCGTTAGACCATTGTTTATCGATGGGATGGGGTGGCGCGTCTAGGTGCCTTAGAGCAGTGCTAGACCAAGCGACTTTATATGGCGCACGATTTCTGAGAAAATCTACAACACGCAAATATCTTGCCTCCAAACACCGGGAGGTGGGGCAAGTAAGGCTTACTGCGTACTACAGTAATCTCTGTACTGTACTGTCTGTTCTGGGTACAGAAATCGACGCGTGTTGAAAACTGCTAGAAAATTATTTTACTTTGTCGGACTACCGGCAATGAAAGGAGGTTTAAATCCACGGGTGTGGTTTAGGAGTCGCTGTTGATATCTTAGCGGTCATCATCATCGATAACTAGTTCTGCAGTTAGTGAAAGGAGCTAGGTCGCTGAATTTCGAAAGGAAAATGCAGAAAATGAGCAGTCGAGTAGAACAACAAGGTGCTAACTGAATTCGAAACTTTTCGCGTACAGTATTCGGCAAACGGCTTAAAATCGGGGTTATGCCGAAGCACGGATCATCGAGATGGAAGAGATTCGACTAAGTTTTCAGCAAGACCACTTGCAAGTTCATCCTTGACTTGAAAAACGCCGTGCACTATATTCATACAGTACAGTACTCAACATAAATTTATTCTTCTTACAAGAACGTTTTGCATCTAGGGTACAGTACAATAGTCCAGAAATAGTTGCCGTGGGGACTTGAGAGTCGGATGCAATTTTGCACTGCTCGCTGCGACAATGCGCCTTTGCAGACGCGGATGTGCGTCGTCCATCCTTCACTTATCGCCACTAATACCGTGTCTCGCACAGATTCAGCTGACGAACTGACCAACTTGCAGGAGAAGTACTGTACTTCGTATGGCAGATTGAACCTTTACGTGTACTGTACAGTATTGTAAAGCATCAGTCATGCTCATATTGTAGGAGCACTTGAGTGGGTTGCCAATGACCGAAGGAAGTTGGGTGACGCCCATTCTTCAATAATCCGGAAACATACTTAACAAACGCGTTACCCCTAGGAATTCAATAGTGTACACTTACACCTACAGCTCGTTGATTATCACTCTCAACAGCATGCAAGCAGAGGGGGAGGGGGAGTAATTGGAGATCATAAGCCGTTCATTGAGAAATTGCGCGACGAGTTTGAGGAGGAGGGATTCGACGATGTGATAGAGTACCTTGAAACACTGGAGAGTCGATGGACCGAGAGACTCCTGGCGACGAACGATTTCAGTGATGACCTTTTGTTCATACGCATCGTTGCTACGCCTAAAGCGGTGAGGGCGCCGGGAATGCGTAACTTGAGTTGAGCCCGGGCATAGCACAAATCGCGCGACCAAACGAACGATACGAGACGCGGGGAGAAAGAGAGTGGCGTAGCCACGCAAATGTGTTCATCGCGAGGAGAAGAGAGACGAAGGCTTGCCGATGCAAAACTCTGAGCTCAAACGTAGCCTGGCGAGCGACGATGAGGGCGAGAAGAGGTTCAGCCCGAGAGTGCACAAGACGACGAGAAAGAGTACGACAGCTATGTGTTCGCAGAATTCAATGCCGTGCATATGATGAGCAATACTGGGTAGTTCAAGGTAACGTTGAAAGAAAAATGGCGCAGCTTAACGGGCGTGACTACTTGTTCTGTAGGGCCACTTGCGACCTTGACTGGTAATCCTCCTGGTGAACGAACAATTCGAACGGAGCACTGGAGTAAATCAACAAGGCCAGTTGGCATTGTAGTGACATCCATCTCGGTTTCTTGTACTGTACACAATCACTCATCATCCTCTTCAACATCGGTCAGCACCCCTTGATGTGCATTTTTAGCACCTTCAATTAAACGCATGTCAGTTACAAAGGATGGAAACGTCATCGAAACGTCGCCTTGTAAGCCACTTTATCGACTACTGAGGCAATACTGTACATCGCAGGCTCTTCGTACGACACAATCTCGTGCCATCTCAGGGGGCGAGGTCATCAAGCAGCGCGATACGATACGACAGCTTTCACCCGATTCTAATCCACTTCGAAATGATTTTAGTGGTCGTAGTCCAGTCCATTGGCTAGGACCGTAGCGACCAGTTCTCACAGGGCGCTTACACTGACTCGTGTGCAAGCACAGTACCGTACACTACAATTCAGGTGCGAGCTGTGCAGTAGTTCAGCTAATGAGAATTGAATCAAACGGCATCCTGTGCGACTGATAAAACGAGAGGTAAAAACAGACGAGTGATCAATTGTAAATACACCGTACACACCTGTATGTACAATAAATTGCATAGTTTACACGTGTATATTATACATCCTATACAAGTGCATTAGTGACTCTGGAGTCGCGGATGCCATGTCTGTATTAAAATCAATAAAAAAAATGAAAACTAAAGTAAAATTACTTTAGAGTCGATAGTTCGCAAATCGAGGAAAACTGTATGAGCGTATTAGAATAAGACCAACGACTCTTGTACCGTGGAACAGCAATATACTGGATTAAATCGATATTTGTTCGTTGATGAGCAACATTCAATTTACAATAATTAATTTTGTATTCTTGAAATTGGTGTGGGTTTATCATCCGAAAATACTATAGATTGCTGATCTAGTAACGCGACTGTCTCCGAACAGGAGAACGATTTCCACTTATTCATTCAATTCTAGTAATTTGTTTCTCTCAAGCGTTGAAATAGGAGTGGATCTATACTAACGTAGCACCATAATCGTTTGCTTCTTACTGATATACAAATTATTGCAATACCTGCTGCAGTTAGGTAGGTCTTGATAATTATTATTGGTTGCCTTATTTAGCTACAAAAGAAATATTATTGCATTTAAAGTTGCGAATCTATAAATATATTGATAAACTCCTGCTTGCATAAATACCTTTCTGATTCATAAGGGCCTATTGATTTTTTAGTATTCAATATCTAGCTCCGTTTGACGTACTTAAACACTTCAAAGACGCTGTACCTTAGAAAAAACTGTAAAAAATCGTGACTAAGTCTCATGAATTGAGCCCAGATCGAAAAGTGCTATTATTTGCTACAATTTCTTGATAAGTATCCTAGATTGATAAAAAAAATGTCGAACATGGAAATCGTATGCTCTCGCTACTTTAAATGCACTAATGGCTTAGTTGATTTAAATAGCCGATCACGTACGGTCAATGAAAAGCAAACTTCAAATTTCAATTTTCGAGCCCTACAATAGAATCAACTTCTAGTTCGAATTTGGTTAGAATTGCAAATTAATAGAGCGCGCTCCTACTGATAGATGCTTAAATTTCTTTACTGCAACTGATAGGAGACTTGTAACCTATGTAATCAAAAAAATTTTCGTACAGAGCTGCTAAGTGAAGAAACCAATGCTCTTCAAGCTGATAAAGTTGAAGCAGAAATAAAAAACAAAAAAATTATGAATATGAGGTCAAATCGCTTATTCTCATACTTATTCAATTATCAACGAGATTGCCCAATTATGCCAGATGTATTATTTGAAAGAGTTTTGGGACAAAATCACTACAAATACATTATTCGCACAGATCTGTAAATACAGCATATCTGGGGACTATTGCTTCATAACGAATCTCCAAGTATGTTGGTTTGGCCTTAAAGATATCAGCGAAAGCGAACATGTTTTATTGAAAACTGGCTTCTAAATTGCAGTACGAAATCAGCTACATGGTGGAGCAGAACCATAGGAGCGGCCGGAAGGACTGTAAACTCCCACTTCAGTAGGACAGGGCGCCTTATGGGAAGCCTGAATGTTAATGGGGAGATGAGACCACTCGCCAACGACCAGAAGTGGGAATTCGCCGTCGGAACTAACCGAGCAACGCAGCGAGCGGTAAACAGGGGTCTCGGCCCTGATACTTACGCGAGTGTTGTTTAACAAAGGAATCTCTCCTAGACCTGTGGTACGATTCGAGTATGCGCTACGCACTTCCTGTCCAAACTGAGGGGTCTTGCCCAGCTGCGTCCGATCAGGTAGGTTGAATTCGAACAGTCACTAGTGCTTTCTCAAGGCATCTTAAGTAAACTTAAGTTACTGAGGTGTTCAGCTTGAAGGGGTTAATCTAGGGTAGGCTATCCGAAAAATAGTATGAGCGAATCTGAAGGTCCGTGAAATTGCCCCTTGCGATATGGACCGTCCTTACAGCTAGTGTTCGACTGCAACCATTGTTATGTTTTTCAATAACCTAAACATTGCGATGCTCCAAATGAACTTGCCATTATTGTAAACTGTTTGCCGGCTGGGCTTCATCAAGTTGGTACCACTACCAGTTCTACGTAAAAGATAAATTTACATGACGATGGAAATCGTGTACGAAGTCTGTGTTTCTCAAAACATCGGTTGTCTTTTAAAAAACTTGGAGATAGTGAACTACATATTAGGTTTTTCTCGTTTTAAATTCTTGTATTTCTGAGTGACTGACAGAAGTACAATCGGTGCATTAATATTACAGCCTGGTCGGAGATTCAACCCATTTACCCTGTCTACTAGCTTCAAACCTGTTAAAATAGTTATCAAACTCCTCAGTTTTTCCTCTTTAAGGTTGAAGTTTTTATCGTTGTATGCTCCGCGCAATAGGTTGAACCTTCCTAATAGTAGTTCCGCATAGCAACGTAAATTTTTTGCACTAGATGGATCACACTTGGCTTCTTGTTTTCGAAAATTTTAACTTGGGTCATTAAAAGAGAGAAATGGTAATTTAATAATCTTCTATTGAACTTCGTGTCGTTGCGTTACCCGTGCAGTCCTACTAAATTGGAATTTCTTGGATTGTGAGACGCCATCGAGTTCAAATTGAGGAATAGAGAATTTGCTTCTGGGAGAAATCCATCATATTTCAATGCCTGAAATATATCTGGCCACGGTTGACATGTTGCTTCCAGCTTCTACATATTTTTGAAGCAGCAAAGAGATACCAAAATGGCAGTCAAGTTCAGTATTTCCAATTTTGCGCTTCAAAATTTATTTAATAGGCAACAGGAAGATATTCTAACATATCTTGGTCCTTTTGGTAAACAAGCTGAATCCAGCATTGGAATTTAGTCCTCAATGTTCGATTGCAGTATGATCCCTCAAATACATGTGTAGTCCTCTAGTATTATTTTTGGGTTATTTGTAATATTTACTGGGTATGTAGGGTATCATGTGTTGAGCGCCCTTTGATTACTATGTCATGATACTTTTTGTTTCTCGAAAACAAATCAGCAGTCCAAGTAGACTGAAACCTCTTTTGCCGTAGAATCATACTTGTCTTTTCGGTAAAAAAGAAGAAATAATTTTTGCTTATAATCGAGGATCACAAGTACTACATTCGATCATTAACGCATTGCAACTCGATAGATAGATTAGATAGCGTCTTTTTGAACATCTCCTCAAATTTGATCACCTGAATAGACCATGTCTTCATGATTCTCATAAGGGCAAAAAATACTATGCATTTGATCGCATCAAGTGGTGATTCGGAAAATAATGTGGAACGAGTTCTCTTGTAAACATCTGTACAAGGTAGGAAATGGATAAATATCCCCCCGCATAAGACAAGCAGTTTGATGGCTTAATTTGAATTTAGTGTGAAAGCCATCGATTACTTATCTTGAAAAATGTGAATTATTGAACGATTTCTCAGACATATGACAATGAACGAAGGATGATGTCGAAAATTTTAGTAGCAAGTCCATGTTTATTGCGAAAGCTCTATTTTGCATGATTTTTCGGCTATGCAGGTTTCATTCAAATCACTATGTTGAAAAATACAGCTCATGTGATCCTTCATTTTCGAACGACTTAATAAATATGTAGAAATTCGCTATAGAACGTGAAGATCGAGTCGAAATAGTACTGTACGTGGTCGAAAACGAAAAATTTTGGTTACGAAGGGCTTCACCAAATGAATTCAGACAGTACTTAAGACGCGAAAGACTTACGGGTTGAGAATAGATAAATTTTCGAAGTATCTTTTCTCCGGTTCAAGGCCTTCTTCGGAGAATTATTTGGTCTCTAGCGAAAATTCCATAAATTTCATCGCTTCGACAACACCAGGATGCGGTATCCGAAATTATGTGGTTGTAGTAGGTAGTACATCACAAGCAAGCAGAGAAAGGTAAATTGATCAACACTTGGAGATGTCTTATTTCCAGTCTATGCTTTCAAGCTTAAGAGCTAATTTAAGCCCATTTATGATTTAATGTCTGAGATGCTCGTAGGACTACTGAGATTGAGTCGATGTATAGGAATATCACATTGGAGAGGGTGATGTAATATAGTACCTATGACACACATTCTAGAAGATGGAATTTTCCGATCCCAAAGCGCCTCAACGGCAATAACCTATTCCAATTTTCAGGGGATCTACAGCATTTCCGATAGATTGCAGTACTGTCAGTTTTATATTACAATACCGCCGCCGGACTTGCTAGTCGTAGTTTTTCGTTCTAACTAAATCAACAAGTTAGGTCTCTCGCCATTGGTTCAATCATTGACGAAAAGCATCATGTTCAGTATATCAGCATTTTATCAAAATTTCGGGCTAGAGATAATTTGCCCTTTCGCTTTCATATTTCTCCGATATAAATCAGGACAATTCTACTTTGATGTGGTGGGCTTAAGTAAAATAACTATCTAATTATATTATTCACCAACTTTCCTTATACTATTCCGATTTGCTTATAATTCAGAAATTTTCATTAGAATTACAGTGAGATCAAATCGTGAGAAAAAACCTACTGATACTGTTCCATGTTGATTGCTCTTTAAAAAAACTATTTCTGACTACTACCCATAATCTAAGGAAAAGTGGATACCCGGAAAATGATTTCCTCGCCTTAACAAACAAATGAAGTACATGGACTCTGAACGTAAAAAACTTACGTTAATATTTACTACTGCGTAGTTGTCAGTTCCGTCTACATTTTACCGATTGGAAAGAAAAGCTTTTACTACTTCAACGTTTGATTTTATTTAATGCAAATGCTCTGCACTATTCAACTGAGTTTTCAACTGCTACTATTTCACCGCATTTTATGCGGATTCACTTTGTGCCTATTTGTTGGAGGCGGCCTTAAAGAGAGTCTCCGTGAAGTGCGTTAAGCGATGGAACGGAGAAGTTAGCGTCAACGGTACAACACGTACAGAACGAACGGCAAGGTGTATGATTTGCAAAGTATGCAGCATAAGTACTCTACTGAGGTTGGGTGGCGTGCGCGAACCAATTATCTGCTTCCTTACCTAACAAGCAGCTGTATCACTGACGCACGAGATTCGATCTGAAGCTAGCCCAGTTTGGTTTTGTTTGTTTCAACCATGCCCGACACGCAATCATGCACGGAGAAGGGATACCTGGACGTCATTAACAAGACGATCGAGGCGCTGCGCAGGGATTTCGAGAAGAAGGGACTCGAAGATGGCATCCAATATCTCGAAGGCATGAAGAATCACTGGCTCGCAGGCCTTTATGACATGACGGAGTTTACTGAAGATCCTAAGAGTAAGCCCACCGCTCCGCATTCTGGCAAAAAGGTTGGAAAGAACTATGTCGTTGTGCCGGTTGGCGCTGGACTTCGTAGAAAACACAGGGAAAAGAGTAACATACAAGACAGCGTGGTAAGCATCTTTCTAGGCCCATCAAGCCGTGATCTTCTTTTTGACGAGACACCGGCTAGCCGCGAATCTGAAGCAAGTCCCGCGAGAAAGCGTGGAAGAGAAGATGGCAGACCGGATCCTCTAGTATCACCAGCCAAACGTGCACGAGTGCGGAAGGGTAAGGGTGAGGAGCCACCAGCAGCTGTAGCGAAGGAGAACCTGTCAAGCAGCGATGACGGCGACCCGGACATGCTAAACGCGGCTGCCGAAGACAAAACGGAGGAGTTTGAAAATTATGTGTTGTCCGATTATCACCGCGTGCGCTCGTCGATTCGTGACGCAAAGTTTAAGGCAACGTTGAACGAAGGAATGGCATGTGTGAATGGACGTGACTACTTGTTCAAAAGGGCATTCTGTACCTTTGACTGGTAAGCCTCTTGTTGCGACAACCCTTTGAACAAAGTGGGAAATAAACCTGGGATTCTGTACAATTTAACTAAATCGCGAACCCACTCGACTCGTCGTTCGCTTTCACATCTGCCACTACATCTTGATACGCGTTCTTCGGTCCTTGAAACTGTACACTCAAACGTTGATCCATCACGAACGACGGGAACGAAGCCTTATTGTACGTCACCTTGCCCACTAGTTTTGCTGGAACTCCAGACATCACCGCCGCCGCCGGTACCGGCTTCAACACCACGCTGCACGCCGCGATGTGCGCACCTTCACCTATCTTAATATTGCCTAACACCGTAGCTCCTGCACCTATCATCACCCCGTCCGCAACCTTGGGATGTCGGTCCCCCTTCTCTTTCCCCGTACCACCCAATGTGACGTTTTGTAGAATCGAGACGTTGTCACCCAGTACGGCGGTCTCGCCAATGACAATACCCGTCGCATGGTCAATGAACACGCCGCGACCGATTCGCGCAGCGGGATGAATATCCACAGCATAAACGGCACTGATTGTGCTTTGTAGGTAGAGAGCGAGTGCATGGCGCTCGTGCGACCACAACCAGTGCGCTAAACGATAGCATTGTAGTGCTTGCCAGCCTTTCGAATAAAGCAATACACCACAGGCTCCAGGCGCGGCGGGGTCTCGTGCCATCACCGCGGCGAGGTCGGCGCGCAGTGCGGCGCGATAGCTTTCATCGGATTCCAAGGCACTTCGGAACACCTCATATAGTTGTGTGGCTTGCAACCCGGTGCGGTTCAGTGCATTTGCTAGGACAGTAGCGACCGCATCGTCTAGTGTCTCGTGTGCAAGCACATTGCCGTACAATTCGGATGCAAGCTGGGGTTCGGATGCGGCGGCACTAGACGCGCTGGTGCGAACAAGCGACCATAGTGGGTCCGTAGAGTCTTGCAGGGACTGGGTCGCTTCGTCTAGTGTCACGGCGGCACCGAATCCTCGCGCGCTTCCGGGCGCTACCGTCACACGCGGACGTTTGCGCTTCTCGGGTGGTGACGCATTGCACGTGGCTTGGTGACGGTGTGTGGCCATGCGCGTGTATTGCGTCCAGGTTGACGCGCAGAAAGCTAGCAGTCTCTCCATTGCAAGGTTGGACGGTAGTGCTGGGGCTTGACCACTTAAAAGTGGTTGGTACACGTTGTCAGCACTAACATGAAGTGTGGTCCGCTACACAAATATCAAGAGGATTTACCCCAGTAGAACAAGCTTGGAAATATTATTGGTTGGTGTTTTCTAGTCCCATTGAACACAGTGTGTATTTCAGCTGTAACCGCACACACACCACCCTGCCTATTTCTCATTTGTGTCGATGTCGCCAGCGAGTATAGTATCTTATTCTTTTAATGTTCTACTGTGCGGTACACCTTCCCAGTGCGTGAACAGCCCTAAAAGGAATCTACTCGAGTCAGCAAATGACTGTGAGAAGTAAAGATTGATGCTACGATTTGTGGACGAAGCAAACAAACGAATGTTGTGTTGAACAAATGTTTAACTTATTTGAGCTCGGTTTCGACTTATTCCTTCCCTTCGTACTACGAGTGCGTACTGTGTTTACTGTTAAACGAGAATCTCTCGGAAAATTTCGTGAACCCTATCACGGGCCTGCATACGCAAGGAATGGAATGTTTGTGGCTTGATGCCAAACCTTGGTACAGTAGAAATAGATGCTAGGGTAATCAGGTTTACCTCCATGGTCACTTGGACGAAACTGGATGATGCCAGCTTCGAGCATCAAACAAGTTGAATGGTATCCAGTATTTTGTGTTTCAGGACGCCTTAAGTGAGTCATATTCTCTCATTACTCCGCAAAAGGCGAGATGAGTACGAGTCGTGTGTACTAAGTTTAGTAATTACTACGGGGTCATTTCCTCTGAACCCCCTTGGAATACCCTTCGTTTTAGTGTTTTTTTCAATATTAATACTTAAATGACCCCTAGTTAACTAAGCGATTCTAATCAAGTTATAAAACACGTTTCGAAAGGTTGTGGGCTACATTATACGATAACGGCGCCGATTACCCAAAGGCTTTGGGAGGGCCAGGCACTGTTTGATTGGCTGACATACATTGTATGGCTAGAGGATAGAACTCCCTCCGTTCAGAATTGAACGTAAGCTAAATTTTGCTATTCATTACTAACACTTTCTATCTACAGTACTCTTCATTCAAAACATTAATACGTAAACTATCCGTCTCAGGATCGTACTTAACATTCCCAATTGGTTTGCTCACCTCACGACGGCTTTTCCCTTCAAATAGCGTAGATTGTATTTGTTTCCCTGGCGAGATATCTTTACGCGCTTCAAGACTATCCACTACTATTCTTTTTCAAAACCAACTCTTTATCTGTTTTCAGAACGTCCATGGTATGCTCGATGAGTATAGCTTGTTGGGAATAATGGATTTTCCGACGAACTTTTCAACTGCGACTCTATGGGCTGTCGTACTCAGAGGTTGGAAATAACTTATGCCTCAAGAGTATTGTGTAGTTTTCTCCTTGGAATAAATTACTGGACTATGGGCGGAGTGAGAATAGATAATTCCTCCTGATTTCGTTGACAGAATAAAAATGAATTATTTTAAAGAAATCGGCCAGAAAGGATCTTTTCGATAATCGAACAGGTTTTACAGCATCTGCTTGTTAATACGCAGCGACAAGCTTCGATTAATTGAATTTTTGTTGAGATTTTCCGTCCTGAGCAGTGTGATCGTGCACAAGCAGCTTGTATCTCTCTGCTAACCAGTAATATTCTAAGAGAAAATTCAAAATTTGTAGCTGGAAAACCTTGATTTGGCTGAAACAGGCAGAATTATTCATTGATAACTTCGGGTTCGTATGAATTAATAACTTGGCACATGTATTGGCGAAAAACAAACTATTCCTACTCGAGTGCTCTAGCGAATAAATAACTTACTAGAGTAATTCCAATACATCTAAATACCCTTTATTTTTCCTTTTACAGTTTTTACTCAGAAAAGCATTGGTATTTCAATGATTTCGTAGTAAAAGACCGACCAGAAAACTATTTAGAATATTTGAAAACTACCAAACGGAAGTAAATGCGGGTAAGTCAAATGAGCAAAATATCATTTCTCTTCCTCTTTCGGTGATCGTGGTGATGAAAAACAAAAAATCTCGCAAATCATGCCGATTATGATTCATGTACAAAAGAATACAGTCAAACAAGAAATAATCACGCGCATGAGATCTTATGAATTGAAAAGATCTGTGTCTAGATATTTGGCCATGGTATATTTCTTTTTCTCATTATTCAATTGATAGCTGTACCATGGTCAGACAAACAGTTTCATGGTCATCAGTACTAATTCAATGGCTCATGTATAATACAGGCATAAATATTTTTCTACTAATTGATCATGAGCCATACTGTTCGAATAAATTTTTGCTCTGGAAAATGATTAGAGTTCATTTCATTTCTCAGAATGAAGGTGTGGAATTCTAATAACTGAACTTGAGGATTGCTTTCTGGAACAATACTTGATTTTACATTCAACAAAACACAATCCGTGCTTAACTTTCAGTCAATGTAATGAAGTTTTCAGTTTTCTTTTTTAAAAGCGCTTTGCGGCATAAACAGTATGACATTCTATTGTATTGTCAAGAATAGAATCTAAAATTCAAAAAAATATCCTCTGTTGGCAATATACGGGTAGAGCAAAGTGCTTTGATTTCGCTCAAAACTTAAATCAAATATTTGAAGTTTTTGATTTTGTGCCATAAAAGCTGACTCGAGACACTGATGGACTAAAATTGCTTGCGGAGATAATGCTACGTGTTCTGTGTAGCAATTTTTCGCATCAGTTTCGCACTTGGTTTGTTCAGTTTTCGGAAACTGTTGTTTTTTTTAGCTGCGAGCGTCTGCACAGTATGGGAACTTCATCATTCTTTGAGTCTGATTTACTGTATTTCAAAAGGTGGACATAGCATGTCTGCTTTTGAATTGTTTTGGATCTTCTTCCATCTCTGACAGTTCGCCGCATCTGCATTCATCTGGACTGCTTGAAATGCTCCGCATATGCTTCTTTCTGCGTGAAAAGAGATTTGACGCGCTCTCAATTAGTGACTTGAAGGATTCTATATTCGCAATTTTGTATCGCGCAAAAGAGCACTGTTATAATCACATAGTGTCTTGGATGATATTATTTTGGCACTACTAGTTAGTCGCGCAGAGGCTTTGAATAGACAGGCGCTCTACTGTCTTCTTATGAAGACGGATGTTTTGGGTGTGCATCTGAGCAAATAGTTCATGAAGACAAATTTGATAAAAACTAATTCAATAAACATATCCAAAGTAAGTTAAAAGTAGAAGGTGAATCGCTAATGCTGTTTCTTTGGATATAGCAAGTAAAAAATATATAATAAAGTTAGAAAAAGCAGTAGATTTGAAGTCTAGTCGACCTTTGACAGGGTAATAGGATTGCCATTTTTCTAAAACAGTAGAGAAGTATATCAATAATAGTTCTAGTTTGCCTTTTTAGTAACTGAGGTGTATTACAAATCGTTTTCCTTTCACAGACTGGGGCTATTCGATACATTACATCGACAGTCACAGAGGAAAAAAAGCAGAGTGACAATATCAGCAGTGCTTATTCTATTCACACTGATTGAAATCACTTGAAGTAATCTATACAGAAGCACTCATATTTCAACAAAAATAACATAAGAAAGTTGGCATTAAATACAACAGCGTTCTGAGATGGTGTCGCTGTAGCTTTCGCAATAGAGTATTGATAAATATTGTTCACATCTATCGAATGAATATTGTCTTCTGGAATTCGGATTTCTATTGTCTAGTATTTAGTAACAGGAAAATTCAACACGCAAGCTGCGTGCTAGAAAATTTGATCCGAAAATAAAATTTAGCTGCGCGTGTATAGTTGTCTTTGGTCCCACGTTTTCCAAGCTTGTCTTCGAGCAATACAAATTTTGCTTTCAGATAATTCCCAGTCCTCCACTTCTTTGAAAAATTTAACTTTTCGAAGTTGGAAACGATATAACTCTCTTTAAATTTACAGAATATTTCTTAAGTTGGCCTAGTCACCTATGTGTTATCCGATTTAATCCAGTATTTGGACTCGGAGTTTGTTATGGTCTAAGATAAGTAGCCATTTGTACATTTGCGTTCGAGTTTTCTCTTCTACGAAGCATACATACTAAGAACAAATAGATTCATGTTATCATCAATTCTAATACAAGATGCGATATTGCTAGTGCCGTATTGTGAATTAAATTTCACGGGAACGCTAGGCACAAAATCAGATGAGAAAGTTTATTTTCTGGAAACACTTGCCAAATTGATCTAACATGACTTACCTTTCGTCTGCAGGTATATACAGCAGAGCCAGAGACATATTTAAGAATTACAGTTAGGAATAAAAAGTGAATTCTGGAACAATGAGACAAAGACGTCAGTATACAATAGTCTTGAACCAAACATCATTGTCGTGACAGAAAAGGAGGATACGGACATTGCATTTGTTATGAAGTGACTTGAATTTCTGGAATTTCGTAATTCATAATTTGTATTTCTCTTTTTATACCCCTAAACTTTGTGCAAGAACTTGATTACTATGTCTACCGATAACTCGAAGGTAACTTATGTCGCTTAGTTTTAGGTAGCATCGACTCGCCAGAACCAAAATTGCGATGATCATTTCATGATTGTGAGATTCTTTGAATGCCACAGATTTAGGCATTTTCCGCATTTAGCTGCATAGAAATGAAACACCTTGCATCTTCGCAGACATTCAAAATGGTTTTCGTACCTGCGCGAGTAAATTTCAACTAGATTACTACATCTGCTGTCCGTAAGTGATTCTTAAAAGCTTTCAATTTTCTTCTTTCGCCTGCTCTATGGGTAAAGTGCGGGCATGGGAGAAATACTTCTATTTTCAAATATGCTGTCTTCCAATTGAAAAATTAGTACACATGAATTGAAGTATATTTATCGTAGCACTAGTCGCTAGTGTGCTATGGTACACACTTTTTGCAGAACGTCCTTTTGGCCTATAAGTAGAATCTCAAGTGAAGATCAGTATATGATAAGCGCATTATGTTCTAAAATGAATACCTTAGATGCCTAATCCATTTTTCATGGTACCACTGATGAAAATCTTTTTTACCAATACAATTTCAGGTACCTATCTTTACGTGCAATAGTGCATCTTCTTCAGTCTCTTCTTCTGAAGCTTAAGGACTAGGTTTGAAGCATTGTACCTTAATAGAGAGATCGTAGAAATACTACAGTTTCACAATGTACTGCTCAGTATTATTGTGATTCGGCTCGTAAATATCGATTGTTTTGCGTTCTTAAAAAGTTTCATAAAATTTGAGGTTCAGATTACCCATCATGGATCTTCGAGAAAAGATATTTTTTGAGAAAGCAATTAAGAAATCAGAGTTTGATCTTTTGATTTGTACCCATTTATAGACTTTCGGTTAACTTGAAGTTTTGTTCATGAGCACTACGTACTTGCTTGTCCCCATCGTGCTAAAACTATAATCTATTGGAATTCCCAGTCTCTCAAGAAATTCAAAAGTAAAATAAGTACGAAAATCATCAACCCATTCATCATATGTCCGGCTATAGACATTTTCACTCTTGGCGAAGCTGATCCAGTAGTGAAATTGGCTACCATCTGTAGTAAATAATTGAAGTGTGGCTACTATTACAAAAATTGCTAATGGTATTAACGTTCTAGAAGAGGTTCCAGCACAGTCCAATCACTATCAGCGAAGTAAGGATTCACACTCTGAGTTGATGATGCCAATAAATACAAGCAGCTTTCTGCTACTGCGTAAAGCAAACTAATAATAAATTGGTAGCTTCATAGCGAACATTATTGAAATGAATTAGAAGTTGTGGTACATGAATCTTTCCG
>JAAUYH010022282.1_pt1 | contig 42077 bp, 19 predicted proteins | sample 7278061 | NCBI WGS metagenome assembly JAAUYH01 (sample SAMN14350203, study PRJNA611818) | marine sediment metagenome | isolation source: surface marine sediment (0.6m) | place: French Polynesia: Moorea | collected 2018-08
GAAACCAGGGATATGCTCACTGAACTGGAGCTCCAGGATGCGGCTGACCTGGTAAGCCTCCTGTCTGAAGTTCAGGAATTGCGCATCCAGATTGTCGTGATCCGGATGGAACTTGTGGCGGAACGGGTTGGTGGGCATTTCCGGGTCCAGCACCAGGGTCAGGCCCAGTGTTCCATTGACGTCAAAGTCACCGGAGAACTCCAGGAACTGATCTTCAAAGTCGTAGGCAATGGTGCTGTACCGCACCCCCACGCCCACGCCATTCCGCACGGCAATTCCGTTGTAAGACGGCACCAGGTTCGTGTCAGTCAAAAGCACTTCCCGCCCCGGCGTATCCACCTGAAACAGTTCCGGATCACTGGCGCTGGGCATCTCAGTACCTTCTTCCCACATCTGGATGACGTCCTTGACCAGGCGGCTCACGCCGGCTGCATTGACGTGGATGAGGATTCGCTGGGTGAACTCGCGGGTGGTGGGCAACGGCGTCGTGCCGCCCAACTGGGCCTCGCTGACCGAGCGAACGTTGACGCGGCCGATCCAGAGTCCAGCCATGGAAGCCGGCGCAGCCTTGAGTCCGGCCCGCTTGAGGGTTGCAGCCGCGACCGGCTGAACCGTGTTGCCGCCGGCAAACATCAGGACGCGTGACCCCATGCCGTCACGGATGGTGAATATCTGCTCCATGCGCTCGGCGGTGAACTGCGTTCGCTTGACGCCGAAGCGGATAAACAGGTCCTCCCCCGGTTGGACCGGGAAGCTGCGCTGCATCTGAAAGTCAGGCCAGGCTTCTTCGCCGGTTTCCTCGTCTCGATTGAGGAAGCTGAGCGGCAGGGTGTTGCCGCCGACCCGTTCGATGATCACGTCGGTGGCCAGGTCCGAGTTATTGCTGACGGTAAAGCCGAGTTGGCTGGTACCCCCGCTGAATTCCAGGGTGTCGCCAGCATCGATATTGACCGACAGGGTGCCCTGGAAACTCGACACACCACTGGTGAATATCCAGTAGGCCTCACCGGAGTTGATGAATTCGTTGAATGCACTCACCAGCTGCCAGCGGCCGTTTTCATCAAGGCGGTAAACTGGTTGTCCCTGGTGCGCCGGCGATGTTTCGAAGTAATGTCCAAATGTCGGCGCGTTGTCCGGATCCACCCGCAAACCCCGCAGGCTGAACGAATCAGACTGCCAGGACACCGGCTCGAGCTCGGGTCGTCCGGTGATGGTGAGCGTCTGGCTCGTCGCCGAATCCAGCTTGACCAGGTAAGCCGTGTTGGCGTTGATGGTGAAGAGGTTGGTGAGAAAGGCCTCGGGCCGGGGCTCGGGAAAATAGCCGAACCAGCCATCCACGCCCTGTAACCCCTCAGCGGGATCGCGAATGAATTCCAGACCGACGCGGGGCGGGAAGAATCGCCATACGCTCTCAACGGCGATGCCGGCGAAAACAACGTCAATATCGTTGACCTCGGGCTGCACTTCCACGTAAACGGCGTTCCAGCCAGGCCTTAGTTCGATCACCTGGTCCACGGTGGCGCCAGCAACCCCTCCTGCCCATGACAGCGCCAGCAGCGCCAATGCGCACTGGACCCAACCTTTTTTCAGCGGGAATGTTTTCATGATTCACCTGTCGGCAACGCGGGAGGTCGCCTTTCCTGGTCGGCAGCATCTCCCGACAACGGCTGGATATCAGCCAGGAGCGCTTCGTTGATGCGAATCTGTGAGCCGGCGGCAAGTTCTGCCATCAGCATTTGTTTCTGCAGGCGCTGGCGGTCACGCAACAGCCGGTGCTGTATGCCAGCCCGGACCTGTTCCAGCGGCTTCTGCACGGCCTTCTGTTCGTCCACCAGCCGCACCAGGTACAGGCCCTGGTCAGTGCGAACAGGCGCGGAAACGTCGCCGATGCGGTCCAGCGAAAACAAGGCCTGAACAACCTTGTCTCCCCAGCGATAGCTGCGCGCGGGGTGCTGTACGACCCAGCCGACGACGCCTCCGCGATAGCGCGATCCGCGGTCTTCTGAAAAACGCTTTGCCAGCTCACCGAAATGGAAAACCCCGGGATCCAGTTGCTCGACCGCTGCCCGCGCCTGGTCGATCTTCGCCTCCCGTTCCCGGACAAGCTGTGCCGAGGCGTTTTCCGGCACCCCGACAAAAATCATGGCACCCCGACGCTGGGCCGGTCGGGTGAACTGCTCCAGGTTCTTCTGGTAGTAGCCCGCTACATCCGCATCGGTAACAGTGACGTCCTCAATCCTCGGCTTCATCACCGCGGCCTGGTAGCGATCCACAAGGATCTTGCCGGCCAGCCGGGCAACTTCGGGGTCTTCATCCAGGCCGAGACGCCTGGCGGCGCTGATCAGCAGTTCCTGTTCGATCAGGGCGTCCAGCAGCTCACGACGCTGCTCAACCGTGCGAAATTGCCCCGGGCGCAGGCCGCCGTGGCGCCGCATGGCGTCCAGGAAATCAATGCGGGTGATGGCCACGTCACCGATGACGGCCAACGTTGCCTGGTCCATTACCGGAGCCGGGCGCCAGCTGGCGTGCCATTTGGCGGCGGTCCAGCCACCAGCCACGGCCAGTGCCAGGGCACCGATCAACAGGGCAGGTTTAATCCAGGGGGCCATGCGACACTCCTTACTCCAGGGCCGGACCGCCTTCACACTCACGGATACCGACATCAATAACGGCGGCTGAACGTACCCTCAGCGGCCACAGCTCCACCATCTGTTCAGGACCGAGAGGCCGCAGCGGCAGCGCCCGCAGCTTCCCGTCCCCGGATACGAAGTCGAGGCGACCATTGGCCAGCGTCACGACGGAGGGCTTGCCCACGGCCCAGGTGCTCCAGCCTGAAGCCCCGGTCCGATCCACCCGCCGGACCCAGTCCCGGCCATGCCAGCGGCCCAGCTCCAGCCGGGCAACCAGCCCGGTGGTGGGATCGGCCCAGGTCATCAACACCTGGGCCAGGCCGTCGGCAAGCTCGAGATCGAAATGGTGCAGGCGAAGTTCCCGACACGAGCCCGCCGTAACCGGTTCGCTCAGGCGGCCGTCCGGCATCAGCTTGAATCCCCAGTAGGAGCTCTTCAGCGGATCCTCGAAGCCGTCCCTGAAGATCCAGTTGGGAACCAGGTTGATATCGATGCCGGTGTTATTGGCAGTGTTGGTCTCGCCGCCCGCCGCTTCAGCCACGCTGGCTACGTTGGTCAGGGTATAAGCGGTGTTTTCGTCCAGACCCGGGTCAACCTGGGCTGAGACCGTGTAGGTCAACACGGCGCCCGCCGGCAGGCTGAGGGATTCGGCCAGGTCACCTGTTCCGCTGGCATTCGGACAGACGCCGCCTCCGCTGGCGTCACAGACCCAGGTCACGTTGACCAGTTCCATCGGCAGCGCGTCGGTCAGATCCGCTACCGGGACATCCACCGAGCCGATATTTCTCACCTGGACGGTGTAGCTCAGCATGTCGCCACGCATGACAACGTGGGCGTCGTCGTACTTGGTCACCTCGATATCAGCACCGCTTTGCAGGCTGGTATCCTCAGAGGCCACGTTGTTTCCATCCGATGTGTCAACGGAGCTGGTGGTCACGGCGGCCAGGTTGGTGATCAGGTCGGGCGCTGGAATCTGCACCCAGACGCTGTATTCAACGTCGATGGTCCCCGGCGGCAGCACGCCGACGTCGCAAACCACTTCGCTGGGTCCGGCCCCGGCGGTGCACTGGGTGCTGTCGGCAAACACCATGCCGCTGGGCAGGGTGTCGCTGACGACCACATCCTGGGCGTAGTGCGGGCCGGCATTGCTGATGGAGACGCGGTAAGTCAGCGGAAACGCACTGTCCGGATCGTAGGGATCGACCAGGTCCTGTTTAGCCAGTGCCAGGTCCACCAGGGTGATGACGTCGGTATCCGCCGACGCGGTGTTGTTGCCGAGGTTGCGGTCGGTGTTGACGGCAGCCTCTTCCACCACGGCCGTGGCCGTGTTGGTCAGGGTGCCGCCCACGAAGTCGGCTACGGTCCCGCTGACTTCAAATACCACCTCACCATCGATGGCGACATCGAAGAACACGTCCAGGTCCCCGGTCCCCGAGACGGCCGGACAGGTGGATCGTCCAGCGGCCGCGCAGGTCCAGGAGATGTCGGTGACGTTGGGCGTAAATGTATCGATCAGCTCTACACCCAGGGCGTCACTGGGACCGGCATTGCGCAGAGTCAGCGTGTAGCTGATGGCCTCACCGGCAGTGACTTCCGCGGAACCCGACTTGGTCAGGCTGACGTCTGTATTGGCCACGATAAGCGTCTGGTCAGGACTGGCATTGTTGGCCAGCACCGGGTCCGCCGAGCCGGGCGGGAATGACACCGCGGCTACGTTGTTGATGATGCCCCGGGCCGACGGGTGCACCAGCGCGGAAACCGTCATGGCCGCGCCGCTGCCCGCGGGCGCCTCGATGTCAACAGACACCACGTCACCCGTGCCCCCAATGGCCGCACAATCGGCTGGCGTGGTGACATGAGCGGCCACCAGACCGGATGTCGTGAGCACCAGTGCATCAGCATCATCTGCACTGAACGTGACTGCCAGGGGCGACTGCAGCCGGCTGCTGCCCTCGTCGCCGTTGATGAGGACATCAGCCAGTTCAGTGGTGCCCGTGCTGCTGGAGCGGTCGAACAGCAGCAGGGCGTTGCTGCCTGCCGCCACTACGGCCAGTCGAGACCCATCCGAGTTCAGGGCGAGCGCGCTGGGTGAATCAAGCGGCAGATCGGGGCTGGCGGTGAGCCGCTCGTCGAAGTCCAGCCTGCCGTCGCCCGGGGCGCGAATGAACCGCACCAGGCTGTCATCGTCGCTGCCAACGCCGTACAGGAAATCTCCGTTGGGGCTCAGCACAATACGCTGAATACCCGCCAGGCCCTCCACCGTGCCGCCCGGCAGCACATCACCGGAGCGAACGACCTGGACAAACGTCAGTACGCCGCTGGTGGGATCCCGCTCAAACACGCTCAGGGCGTGTGAGACACGGGCCGCCGCGTACAGGAAGCGGCCGTCGACAGACACCGACAGGTCAACCACACCATTGATGACGTTGCTCTCCGGCACGATAGTGCCCAGTCCGTCACGGACCCGCTCCACCCAGGTCAACTGCCCGCTGGCGGGATCGCGCTGGAACACGGTAATGGCGCCACCGCTGCCGCCGGAAGCCGCAACGTAGAGGAACTGGTTGTCGGGGGTCACGGTGACCGCCAGCGGTTGCTGCAGGCCGAATACCGGCGTCACGCCTGAGGTCTGGGTTTCGACATAGTCCAGCAGACCAGTGCCGGCGTCTCGCGAGAACACCACCACGGAATCGTCGGTTTCACCGGTGACGTAGAGGAATGTCCCTTCACCATCCAGTGCCATGCCGCTGGCGCCTTCAATACCCGATACCGTTCCGCCGCTCAGTTCATCACCTTCGACAACACGCGCAACAAACGTCAGGCTGCCGTTGCCGGCCCGGGCAAACACGCTGACCGAGTTTTCCATTGCCGATGTCACGTAGACGAACAGTCCGTCCTGACTGACCAGGATGTCGCTGGCACCGGCCAGCCCGTTGCTTCCTGTGTCGCCGTACTCGGCAAAGAATTGCAGGGCTTCGGCCGTGTCGCAGGTCCATGCCACCGACCCGGTCAGGAATCCTGCCGTGGCGGTGGGGAAAATCGGCAGCGGATCGGTGACGGTGACATCCACGTGGCTGGGGCCGGCGGCGGACAGGGCCAGATCGTAAGTCAGCGAAGTGCCGGCTTCGACCTGGGTCAATCCGTCGGACTTGGCGATGGACAGATCGCTGGTGGGAACCAGCGGGTCGCTGTCCACGGCGGTGTTGCTGCCGGCATCCAGTTCGGTCACCAGCGGTCCCGCCACCGCGGTCGCGGTGTTGATCAACTGGCCCCTGGCGCCGGCCAGCACCTGCCCGGAAATGGTGTAGCTCACCTGTCCTCCGGCCGCGATATCTGCCATGTCGCTGAGTTGACCGGTGCCCGAACCGGTGCAGCGGGAACCACCATTGCGCTCAAACGTTGCGCTGGCGGCGGCGGCATCGCCGAAGCTGTAGACATGTCGGCCGTCCGCGCTTCGGCTAAGTCGGTTTACCCCAGCCAGTTCGCCAATGGCGCCACTGTCGTAGCTGGCGATGGGCTCCGGCAGGCCGTCGCCCAGCCGGAACAGGGTCACCGCATTGCTGACGCTGCCGGCGACATACAGTTCCGATCCTTCCAGACCCAGCACCAGTCCCTCGGGCCCGGCCATCCGGGTGATTCCGCCGGATCCCTGAAACACTGCCGTGTCGAAAGTCAGATCGCCGGTATCGCTGTCCACGTCGAAAATTGCCAAAGTATCGCTGCCGAAGCTGGCCACGAACAGCTGGCGATCATCCGCCAGTGCTACCGCCCGGGGCTGTTGCAGCGCGTTGACCAGGGTCTGAAAATCCTGCACCGCGCTCTGGAAGGTGAGCGCTCCGGTGCTGGCGTCGCGGCTGTAGACCGCCACCGCGTCGTTGGCGTCACCCACCACATAGGCATGACTGCCGTCGGCGTCGAATACCATGTCGTATACGCCGTTGAGACCGTCGTTGCCGTCCTGGCCCTGGTTCACCGTGCTGATCCAGCTGAGGGCGCCGGTCCCGGCATCCCTGCTGAACACGCCGATGGCGTCATCCTGGGTTCCACCCACGTAAACGTGGCGATCATCCGGACTGACCCGGGCGAACCGCGCGCCACCCAGGCCGTTGACGCTGTTGATGGTGTCAATTTCCACCTCCACGAAACTCAGCTCGCCGCTGGACAGATCCCGGGACAGTACTGCCACGGAATCGTCGATTTCGCTGGCCACGTACAGGTGGCGACCGTCCATGCTGAGCGTCACTCCCACCGCTCCGGACAGTCCGGTGAACCCGTCCTGTCCATTGCGATAGATCGCTGTCTCAACCAGTTCGCCGGTTCGCTCATCCCGCTCCAGGGCTGCAACCGCGGCCACACCGGAGGCTTCTCCCACCGCATAAGCGTGTCGCCCGTCCGTGCTCACGGTCAGGCCCCGATAGCTGTCCAGGCTGCCGGTTGCAGGCCCGACGAAACTCAGCAGCCCGGGCTCCGGCGTTGCCACGCAGGCCCAGGTCACGTTGCTGACAGATTCGGGAACCAGGTCGGTCACCAGGGTGGCCGGCGCGTCCGAGGGACCCGGATTGGTCACGGTGACCACGTAGCTGACCGGCGTTCCCGGCACCACCTGGCTGACGCCGTTGGTCTTGGTGACCAGCAGGTCGGTGGCCCGCGACAGCACCGTGTCGTCGTCGGTGGCTGAGTTGTTTTCGGCATTGGGATCGGAAATACCGCTGGGCAGGGTCACGGTTGCGGTGTTGCTCAGCACGCCGACCATGTCGCTGCGGATGCTGGCCGTGGCCCGGTAGATCACGCGGCCGCCGACGGGAATATTGACCAGTTCGTCGATGCTGCCGGTGGATGGCGTCGTGATGCAGCTGGCGCCTCCCTCGGGTGAGCAGGTGTAGCTGACGCTGGAGAACTCCGCGGGGAATGCGTCCACCACCCGGGCACCGGTGACGTCGCTTGGACCCAGGTTGCTGACGGTGATCAGATAGATGATATCTGAACCCGGAGCGGCGCCGCCCAGTCCGTCTATCAGTGCCTGCAGGAAGGCGGCGTCGCCAAATCCTGCCGAAGTGGAAACACTGTCTCTCGCGAAAGCGGCAACGGCATGGTCCACCTGGGCCGAGACATAAATATTCTGGCCGTCCGGCGTCACCACGACATCACTGGCTCCGGCCAGCCCGTCGACAAACTGTCCCGGCGGACCCAGCGGGTCACCGTCGCGGACCAGCTGGCCGGCGCTCAGCATGCCGGTCGCCGGTTCACGGTCAAATCGAACGAGCGCATTCTCGCCCGCGCCGGCAACATATAGGTGTTCACCGTCGCCGCTGAGGTGCAGGCGGCTGGCCAGTTCCAGGCCGGCGACGCTGCCGCTGCCGTTCTGGTAAAACTCCACGAACTGCAGCTCGCCGCTGACGGCATCGCGTGAAAACAGGGCCAGGGCCTGGTCCTGGGGACCGAGGACGTAGACATAGGCCCCGTCGGCAGAAACGGTCAGCGAGCTGGCACCGGCCAGGCCGCCAATACCGGGGTCATCGTTGCGGTAGGCGGCGACAAATGTCAGCTGCCCGAAGCTTGCACTGCCGGAATTGGGGTTGCGCTGGAACAGCGCCACACTGCCGCTGTCGGCCGCGGACACGTAGACATGCAGATCGTCGGGGGACACGGCAATGGCGCTGGGGCCGTCCATGTCACCCGTGGCCGTATCCACGCCGTCCTGGACACGGGCCAGGAAGGTGAGCGCACCGGTGACCAGGTCGCGCTCGAATACCGCAACGCTGTTGTCAAACGGTCCACTGGCATACAGGTGGGCCTGGTCCGTGCTCAATGCCAGGGCGGAGACGCCGCTGATGCCGTTGACTCCCGATACCCCCTGCTGCTGGGACTCAAGGATAGTCAATTCTCCCGAGACCAGGTCTCGTTGGAAAACTACAATGCTGCTGTCGCCCCGCCCGGCCGCGTAAAGCTGCTCGCCGCTGGCGGTCAGCAGCAGGTCGCTGACCTGGGTGATGCCGGATATGCCGTCCTCCCCATTGTTGAGGCTGTCCAGGAAGGTCAGCGTTCCAAAGTCCGGAGACATCAGGTTGGCGTCCCGTGCCAGGATCGCGATGCCGTTATCCTGCTGGCCGGCCACGTAGAGATGGCGGTCGTCGCCCGCCAGCGCCACAGCGCCCAGCAGTCCGTCAAACTGGGCCAGCCCATCACTCTTGGTCACCGCCAGGTCGGCGGTGGGATTGAGGTTGACGCCCTGGGTATCGGTGTTGTCGCTGGCCGTGGTGTCCATGTTGGCGGTCAGGGTCGCGGTGTTGTTCAGGATCCCTGACGCGTCGCCGGCAACGGTTGCTGTGATCATGAAGGTCACCTCTCCACCGGCCGCGACGTCGATATTCACGTCAACCAGGTCACCGGTGCCGTTGGAGGGACACGATGAATCCGCGCTACGCTGCAGTACCGCCAGGCCGTCCTCCATGACGCCCGCGGCGAACAGGAAGTCGCCCTCGCTGTCGATGGCCAGGGAGCCGGCACCGTTAAGTCCTTCGAATCCCGCGACGCCGTCGACAACCAGGTTACCGAAACTCAAGGTACCGAATTCCGGGCTGATGTCGCTGTTGTCCCGGACGAACCAGGCTACGGAGTCACCGTTTTCGGCCGCCACGTAAACGTGCCGGCCATCGGGTGACAGCAGCACATCACGCGGACCGACCAGGCCGGCCACGCCCACATCGGTTTCGGCCAGCTGCTGCAACGGAGTGAGTTCGCCATAAAGACCGCTGCCGCTGTCAGCATCCCGGTGGAAGGACACCAGGGTGTTGGACAGGGCACCCACCAGGTAAACCTGCTCGCCGTCGGGTGACAGCGCCAGGCTCGCGGCGCCGTCCATGAGCAGCCCCGAAGACAGGCTGTCATAGCTGACGACGTAGCTCAGGGTGCCGCCGGGTGCCCGGTCAAACAGGGAAACCGTCCCTGCGTCCGACGCGCTCGCATACACGTGGTCGCCGTCGGGAGAGACCTGGACATCGTTAATGCCGGACAAGCCGGTAACCCCACCCAGCCCGTCAATCAGGGTCTGGCTGTGGGCCAACAGGCCGTTGGGGGCAATATCGAACACCACCAGGGCGTTGTCGTTGGCGCCGGCGACATAAAGGTTGTCCCCGGCAGGCGACACGGTGACGGCTACAGCCTGGTTCAACCCGCTGACTCCGGAACCATTGGTCACCGACTGCAGGAACTGAAGCTCCACCTGGGGCAACCCGCCCATGGGCGTTACCGCAACCGCCTGGAATACGTTTACGGCGTCGTCCACCTGACTGGTCACGTAGACATAACTGTCGGACACGGCCACGTCGCTGGCGCCCGCCAGCAGGGAGCTGCCGTCGTCAGGATAAACGTCCACCTGGGTCAGGCTGCCGTCCGCGGGATTCAGGCTGAATGCGGTGACCGCGTTGTCCAGCACGCTGCTGGTCACCAGGTGCGGACCAAGGCCGGCAAGGTCTACGCTGAATGCCACACCGCTGACGCCGTCCAGCCCCTCAACGCCGTCGCTCCCGTCTATCTGGGCTTCAACAAAACTCAGGGCGCCGGAGCCCTGGGCTTCGCAGGTCCAGCTCACGGAACCGGGTTCGAACCCGGGGTTGGTGCTCAAGATGTCCGTCAAGGTGACGTCTCCGCCACCGCTGACCGCGTTGCTGGGTCCGTCGTTGCTCACCCTGACCGTGTAGGTTATGGGCTCACCCGGCACCACGGCTACCACGTCGCTGGTCTTGCTGACTGACAGGGCGGCTTCCGGCACCAGTGTGGTGGTGTCCATATCGGTTTCGTCGCCAGGACTGGCTTCGGTGAAACTGGCGGGTCCCGCCACCGTTGCGCTGTTCATCAGCGTGCCCGTGGCGTCGGGGCGTACCCGGGTGGTGACGGTATAGGTGAGCGTGCCACCAGCACCGATATCCACCGTGTCAACGACGTTGCCGCTGCCGCCGGCGGTACAGTTGGAGCCGACACCCCGCAGGAACGAGGCCACCGCATTATCGGCGAATCCGGCTGCGTAAACGTGGCGGGAGTCGCGACTCACGGCAAGCTGGTAAATCTGCCTCAGACCGTTCACGCCGTCTACCGAGTCGACGCGCTGTTCGACCAGGGTCAGCCGGCCAAAGCTGGCGCTGAGTTCATCCGTATCCCGGTCAAAAACGCTCAGCGCATGATCCAGTTCCGCGCCCACGTAGACCCGTTTCTGGTCGCTGCTGACCTGGACCGTGCGGACGCCGCGGAAATTGTCCAGCCCATCAGCACCATCGGCGTAACTGGTGACGACACTCAGCCGGCCAAAATCGACGCTGGCGCTGTTGGTGTTGCGCTGCAGCACCGTGAGACGGTGGTCGTTGGCCGAGGTGACGTATACATGCCGGCCGTCCGCGCTGATATCGACGCCCATGGGCCGGTCGCCGACACCATCGACCCGCTGCAGGAAACGCAGCTGACCAAAATCGAGTTCGGCAAGATTGGTGTTGCGCTCCAGCACAACCACCGCGTCGTCTTCATTGCTGGCGACAATGACATGTGCACCCATGGGGGTAACCACCAGGTCGCTGGCGCCGGCCAGACCCTCGACCCCGGGGTCGCCGTTGGCGACCTTCTGCAGGAAAGTCAGGCGGCCGTCCGTATCGTTGATGCTGAAGACCCCAACCGCAGCTTCGAACTCTGCCGCCACGTACAGGTGTGCCGCGCCGCTGTCGATGGCCAGGGCGGACGCGCCCAGCAATCCGTCAACGCCATCAACGCCGTCGGCATAATCTTCCACGAACGTCAGTTCGCCGAAGGTGACACTGGCGTTCAGGTCATCCCGGGCAAAGGCAGTCAGCGAACCGTTGTCGCCGCTGGCGGCATAAACCCAGCGGTTGTTGGGACTGACAATAATGCTGTCCACCTCTAACAGGCCGGCATCGCCGTCGCTGGCGTCCACGCTGTCATCGTAGCTGGCGCGATAAGTCAGATGCTGACCCCGGCTGGCGGCCGTAGCGCCCTTCTCGGGGTCCCGGTCAAACACGTTGACGGCATCGGATCCGATGGCGGCCGAATATACGTGGCCACCGTCCGGCGCTACCGCCACCGCGGCCGCACCCTGCAGGCCATCGACTCCGTCAATCCCCTGCACCTCCTGTTCGATGAAAGCAAACAGAGGATCGGGAGCGCGCCGCTCCAGCTCGGTCAGGCTGCGACCTGAACCGCCGGCCGCCGTTGCCAGCACATGGCGCCCATCGCTGCTGACCAGCAGCGCGCTGATGCCGTCAATTCCGGATACGGTCGGGTCGGGCGGCAGCGGGAATCCCTCCACCACTTCCTGCTCGTGATTCAAGGCGCCATTGATGGCGGTTCGTCGGAACACCAGGATGGCGTCAGCCGCCGCGGTGCCGCTGAATACGTGCTCGCCGTCTCTGCTGATGGCAACGGCATTGACGCCAGCCAGCGTGCCACCATTGCTGACCGATATCACAGCGTCATCGTAGGTGTCACTGAGTGAAATACTGCCGTCGCCGCCGTCAATGGCGAGCAGCGCCAGGTTGCCGGTTCCGCTGCCAGCGGCATACAAGTGCTTGCCGTCACCGCTGATTACAAGGTCCAGAACTGCTGCCAGATCTGCGTCGGTGGCAGCATTGATGGGCGTCAGCTGCCCAAAGGCCGCGTCCGCGCTGTCGATGTTGCGCTGGAAGGCACTGACGTCGGCTGCAATGACGTCAGCCACATAAAGCTGTTCGCCATTGGGGCTGATGGCCAGCGGGCCGGCGTTGACCGGCACCGCCATGGCTTGATCAGAGTTCACCGTCAGCACACCGGTGCCGCCGTCGCGATCGAAGACAGCCACGCGACCGTCGCCGGATACGTAGACATGTTCACCGTCCGGGCTTACCACCAGGTCCCGCGCTACATCGGGCAGGTCATCGTCGGGCATTACGTCACGGATGGCCGCGACAAAGCTCAGCTCACCAAAATCCGGCGCCAGGGCGTTGGTGGAGCGCGTGAACAGCGCCACGGACGTGTCCTCGCCGCCGCTGGTCAGCACGTAGAGGTGGTTGCCGTCTCCGCTGAGGGCCAGTGACAGGGGCTGACCCAGGCCGTCCACCGTTGCCCCCGGATCCGAAGCATCGTCCACGCCCTGCTCTTCCTGCTCCAGGAAAACCAGGTCGCCAAAGCCGGTACCCGGGACGTTGTTCCTGGAGAACACCAGGACGCTCTGGGAGTCGCCGGAAGCAACGTAGTAGTGACGGCTGTCCGCACTTTGCACCATGGCATTGCCCGGCGCGCCCTGGTCACTGTTGGCGAAGAAGTTCAGCTCCCCCGGGATGGGTGTGGTGGCGTCGCAGGTCCAGCTGACATCAGTCAGCTCGGGCGGAAAGATGTCCGTTACCGTTGCCCCGAATACGTCATCCGGACCGAAGTTGTTCACGGTCAGCGTGTACACCAGCTCTTCGCCCGGTGTGGCGGTGGTGCGTGAATCATCCTTGGTCAGCACCAGGTCAGCCGTGGCGCTGAGGCTGGTATCCAGCGTTACCGACGCAAGGTCTCCCGGAATGGCAGCGGTGGCCGTGTTGCTGACGATTCCGGTCGTGGCGGGGCGGGTCGAAACGCTGGCGAGGAATATGGCACTGGCACCGGGATCCAGGTCCACGGTGGTGGCGATGGCGCCAACGACCGGGCCGGGGTCACCTTCGTTGCAGGCACTGCTGCCCTGGTTGCCGCTGATGCTGCAGACCCAGGAGATGGTTGCCGGGTCGAACCCAATGTCGTTGAAGGGGTCTGCAACCGCAGCGCCGTCTGCGAATGACGGCCCCAGGTTGTTCACGACAATCCGGTACTGGAGGTCGAATACCGAGTTGTCGGTTTCGTTGACCAGCAGGGACTCCAGCGTCTTGGAGATCTCCAGATCCACCACCGGCACAACGGTGGTGACATCGGTGGCCGAATCGTTGCCCGGATCCAACTCGTCGATCCCCGGGGGCAACAACCCGCTGGCGGTATTGGTGAGCATGCCGGAAAACCTTGGGTCCAGCGTACCGGTGATGGTAAAAGTCACCTCGGTAGCGGCGTCCAGATCCACCAGCGCATCGAGCTGATCAAAAGTGAACGGGCCAACGGGCTGGCTGACCCCGCACTGGCCACCGCTCAGGCAGCAGGCGCCCGGGTCAGCGCTGCAGGTCCAGCTGACGCTGCCGCTGACAAAGCCCGCGGTAGGACCGATGGGCAGGATATCGGTTACCGTGACGCCGGATACATCCAGCGCGCCATTGTTGCGTACCACCACGGTGTACTCGTGAGCCAGCCCGGGCACCGCGGAGTCGTCATCGGTCTTGGTCAGCAGCAGGTCGGTGCCCACCTGGATGTTGTTGACCACACTGTCATCGAATACCACCGAACCGGACGTATCCCGGGTGGTCGCTGTGTCCTGCAGGACCATCACGGCGGTATTGCAGATTTCATCGGATCCCGCGTTACTGGCGTCACATTCAGCGCCGGAAGCGGACCCCACCAGTTGCACCTGAACCTGTATCAGGGAGCTGGATCCGGCGGTCAATCGAACGGAGAGATCCGTGATATCGCCGGTCTCTTCGGACAACTCGGCGCCGCAGTTGGTCGGAGAAATATTCCCGTCACCGATGGCGCTCTCCGTGGAACAGTAGATATAGCAGGGCAATGAAGGGTTGGTGCAATTGGCCGGATGGCCGACAAAGTCGCTGTCCAGGTCGTCGGCGAGAAGAATGCCGGCCTCACCGGGACCGGCGCCAAGATCGCTGGGCCCGGCATTGGACACCAGGATGTCGTAGGTCAGGGCCTGGCCGGGGACCAGCGGCAAGGCCACGGTTGACTTGGTAATGGACAGGCCGACCACGCGATCCAGGGCGTTGCTGTCGGTGTCGCTGTCGTCGGAAGTCCCGTTCAGCGCACCGTCATTGATGTTGATGCTGGCCGAATTTTCCAGTGGATTGGCCAGGGCGCCGGAGTCAAAATTTGCCACGACCGTGAGGGTTGCGGCATCGCCGTTCTGCAGGTCCACGGTGGTATCAATGGACCCTGTGCCGCTGGCGTCCGCGCAGCTGCTGCCGGGATCGGCGCTGCAGGTCCAGGACGCCGATGTGACTTCGACGGGCAGCGCGTTGAAAACCTGGACACCGCTGGTGGGGTCGGGCCCGGCGTTGCTGACCGTGATGGTGTAGGTGCTGGAGGCACCTGGCGTGTAGCTGGGGCCGCCGTCATCGATAGTGACCGACACTTCGGCCTGGGCCGGATTGTTGGAATCGGTGTCGCTGTTGTTGCCGGTGTTGCTGTCGCCGGCCGGCGTGCTCGCCGTGGCCGTCAGCGCCAGAGGGCCTGTGGCCGAGATACTGTAATTGACGTTCAGGCTGAAGCTGACTGACGCGCCGTCGTCCAGGTCTACGGTCACGCCGGTGAAAGTAGTTGTACCCGATGCCGTGTCGCAGTTGGACCCGGCGCCATCGGTGCAGGTCCAGGAATCCAGGGATGCTCCAGCCGGAATGGACAGACTGACGCCCACGTTATCGACGTGGGTCGGACCGCCGTTGCTGTCTACGGTGAACGTGTAAGTCGCGCTGCTGCCGGGATAGTAGATCGACGCGCCATCGGTGAGACTGACCACGCGGATGTCCAGGTCCGGGGATCGGCTGCTGGTCCTCGAGGCACTGTTGTTGGAACCGACCGGGTCGGTATCCCCTCCGGTTACTGCCGCAGTTGCGGTCAGCATCAGCGGATCGGCGGTGGCGTCACCGTCGAACACCGGGCTCAGGGTAAAGGTGGCCGTGTCTCCATTTTCGAGATCCACCGTGGTGTTAATGCTGGTTCCAGATCCCGAGGCACTGCCGCAGCTGCTGCCGCTGTCAGCAGAACAGGTCCAGGTCATGGACGCCAGCGCCGCCGGATCGTCGAAAATCGCCGTGACCGTGGCGCCGGTGGTGTTGTCGGTCCCGAGGTTCTCGACGGTGAACTGATACGCATTGGTGGCGGTGGCGCCCGGCGTGTAGCTGGTCGGCCAGGTGCCGATTGAGACGTCCAGGTCCGCTGACTGGGCCCAGCCCGAAGCTGGGGACAGCAAGGCAAAAGCCGTCAGGCAGATTAAACAGTCGTGAAGGAATTTCCGCGGATGAGAAGAGCGGTTTCTCCGTGGGCCCAGGTCACGCATAACATGTTCCCCTTTGGCTGGCTGCACATCCAGCGCCAAGAAAAAACAAGTGCATGCGGGCAAGACAAAACCATTGCGGTTTCCCCGAAACGACTTTGCTCGCGCACCTCCGGTGCACTCCGGTTTAGACGGAGTCTTTTCACGCTACCACTTTGAAGTTGACCTTCCATACGTAGTTGCCGAGCTTGCTCGGCCCTTACCACCCACGCGGCGAGTCGACCAGGCCGCGGGGTATGAAGCGGTCCCGCTGCCTGGGGGCCATGGGGAGGGGTCATCGCCGGACCGGGAACGCGTGGTACGCGCTCAGAGCAGATCCATCATGTTGGATTTGCCGACCTCCTTGATGGCGGAGATGGCGACAATGCCTATGAAGACCACCGCTATGGTGGTGATATTCCATTCGTTGAGGGCAAAACCCAGGGCCAGTGCCGCGGCCGGGGGATGTTCAGTGTTGGTGATCACCATCAGGAAGATCGCAATGCCCGTGGCCAGGGCGGCAAACGCAAGCGGCAGAGAGTTCCCGTCAATAACCCCGGACGCCGCAACGCCAGCGCCCGCAAGGGACATCCCGCAGCCCGCGATGGTGCCAATCACGTAACCCCCAACGAGGTACCGGGGGCGGGCCGACTCCACGTGGGGCATGGTGAATGCGATAAATGAACTGGCCCCAAGAGACGCCACAAGCACCGTCTGGGTCACGGCATCCAGCACCGTCAGCACCGCGAATATGGAAAGCGTTGCCATCAGACACTGCAGTCCATACTGCCAGCGGTTGTCCCGAAACTTGTGGTCGAGAATACGATTCGGCGGCGGCGCCCGCTTCGAAATATGGATGAAACTGTCGAATGCCATCGAGGTACCTGTTGGAGTCCCCAGGTTCTCTACTTCGGCCAGTCAACAAAATACTTGAGTTCGATCTCCGATATGGAGTGCACCACCGGTTTCACCTCGGTAAGCCCGGATCTACGCCAGACGGAATCGGCGTTACCCTCACCGCGCGGGCAGGCCCTGTCACGACTCAGCGGCCAGTGGCTCCCGCGCACTACCTGATCTCATCGCCTCCGACCCGTTGATTCAGGACTGTGCCGACAGGGGCGCAACCGGGGCTGCTAGTTCTGCCGCAGCGACGCCATGGCGGCTTCACAGACTTTCAGGATGGCCTCCGGAGATTCGCCTTTGCGGGCAGCATCCGTCACCCCCTCCAATGCCAGGCGCGCAATCTGCGCGCGCTCGCGGAGCTGCGCCAGAGCACTGTTGAGGTGTTCGATGACCTTGTCCTTGGCGGCCATTTCGCACAGCATCTGGTCCCAGTGGGGTTCCCGGTAATGCCGAATCAGCGACTCGACGGTGGGCTGATTGCCAACCAGGTAGTCGAAGTTGAAATCCTTGGCGCCAAAGTCGTGCAGTCCCTCAACCTGCCGCAGATCTGCATCCGTGACCCGCTCAAAACCCATGCTCCAGTCGCCGTATTCGCGGACTTCGATTTCCCTCCGGTGCAGCAGCTGAATATCCGTGTGCCGCTCATCGTTCCAGATTTCCTCGACCAGGGCGTTTATGACCTCCTCCTCACCCTCGATGGCCTGCAGGAAAGTGCCGTTGGCGTACAGCAGCATCCCGGTAATGCCGCGCTTGCGGTTGTTTTTCCGGCATTGCAGCAAAAGGTCGAGCAAGGCCTGGTCGGACATGGGTTCGGCTGACCGGCTCACATAGGCAACCTGAATCATGATGGCGCTCCCCGCGTTGTCTGACTCGATCATACACCGCCCGCAGCAGGCCAGGTTGTCGCCAGGGTGCGAGCCGGGCAAGACTGTTGACCACGCATATCACTGGATCTGCCTCGGCAAAGCCCGTTGGGACAGCGCGCTAAGCCACTGAAAACAAACGAACTAATTTTTCAGTTAGATCGCCGTTAGATTTCCTTCAAGCTTGAACGGCCATATTCGGGCAGCTTTGACCCCGTCACACGATGGGAGAAAACCATGACGAGGATGTCAGGAAATCGATTTGCCCTGCGCTGGAAGATGCTGGGAGCGTTGATCGGGGGAATTTTGTGTACGGGTGTTTCCCTGGCCCAGCCGAAACCGGTGCTGTATTCAGAAGCCACAGAGAAGGGAAATGAGCCGCCCATCACCATCCTGGGCGATCTGCAGAACCAGATTGCATCGGCCAACCTGCTGGGTAGCTTCACGGTGGAGGGCGACACTGACCCGTACGACGGGATTCCCCATGAGTTGTACTGGATCTGTCTGCAGTCCAGGGCAGAATTCGACGTCCAGCCCGCCTGCGACAGGATCAGCTTTACCGAGGGCTTCAGTATCGCTCGGTACATCATCCCCTTCGAGGAGGCGCTGGATCCGCTGCGGGGTCAGGAGATCCTGCTGTGGGTCCAGGCACTCAATGTGCAGACCAACCAGGTCGAAGTCAGCTACGCCTATTCGATGCGTGCGGCATTGTCCAACATCGCCCTGCGACCGCCGGGGAGTGTCGGAAACCAGTCCCCGTTCAACCAGGTCTATCCCGCTGATTCCGTGGTGTTCGAGTCAGTGGACGATTTTGCCTTCCGCTGGCCGCGAACCACCACCGGGCTGGCCGGCGTCTTCGGCGGGTTCAACAGCGGTGCCGACAAGCACGTGATGTCGCTCCAGCTGCAGCAATCATCCGCCGTGTGCGAACGAACCAAATTTGCCTGCCCCGGCATCGGCAACGCCTGTCTATCCACCGACCCGCTGGACTGCAGCCTGGACCAGCGGGGTTACTGCACCTTCACCGAGGCCTGCTCCATTCCCAGCGACGTGGTCAGTTTCCCCATCGACCTCAACGGTCTGACCAGCAGCTTCCAGGATGTCGGAACCGGCCAGGCCCGTACTGAACAGCTGGACGGCCACGAGTTTATCGAGTTCCGGCCGGACCAGTCGGTCTACCAGCCCCTGCTGGACCAGGTCAACGCCGACCGCGTGTTCTTCCGAGTGGCTACCTGCACTGACGTCAACGGCGCCGAAACCTGCGGCAGGTCGGAAAACGTGTCGCACCTGGGCGTAGGCACCATCGGTATCCCCAACGACGGCGGTGGTGATCCCGGCGGCGGCGGGCTGCCCTCGGTTGGCATCGCCTTTGCCGACTCACCACTGGTGGATGCTTTCAGGCACCCGGCCTGCATTTCCTGCCACGTCCTGGAGCGGGACGCCCTGGCCGGCGTCGGGATCGGTCCCCTGCATGTCGGGTTTGTGGGCAGCGTGGAGGAATTCCACAATCCCAATGCCTGTGTGGGCTGCCATTCGGCGGACAAGGCCCCGCAGATCCTGGGCACCAGCTACTCGGCTACCCATGACCTGGACCTGAATTTCCCTGGAGAAGACTACGAGTCCTGGTGGGCCTGGTTCGCGCCTGAATATGAGGGTGGCCTGACCTGGCCTGACCACCTGGAGGATCCGGAATCACCGGACTATGACCCGTCTACGGCCTGCGCCCTGTTCGTATCGGAGACGCCGGATCCCGATGTGTTCAAGCATCATATGTTCGAGGATCCGCGGATCATCTGGTCCATTGTGGGCGGCGAGAAACCCGCCAACAATTTCATCGACGAACTGGCGCCTCCCGGTACCGACCTCAACCGCAACTCGTCGCTGCAGGAGCGCCTGGACGCACTGTCGATCTGGGAAGACTGGGTCAATGAGTGGGTGGACGGCGGCATGAACTGCGGGACCACCTTTACCACCAACTCAGCCGGCGGGCCCAATGAAGACGTGAATACGACACCGCCCACCACGACTTCCAACGGCAGCACCGGCACCTACGTCGGGGGAGCGCCGGGCAGTGATACCACAACCATCACTAATCTGGACTGCACGCCGGACCAGGATTCCGCGAGCGAGCGCTGTGCATGGACGCTGTTTGCCTGCGGCAGTGACGACGTCCAGGTTCAGTCCACCGCTGCCCTCTGCACCGAGCCCACGGCAACGCCTTACACCCAGGCAGGCGTAAACCCCGCCGGGCTGTGTGATGTGCCGGTGAGCAGCTGCTACAAGTTCGATCCCGGCGTCGGGGGCGGCGAATTCTGGAGTTTTGTCCAGGTCCCCGCCGAGATCGGTGATCACACCCGGCTGTCCTATTTTTCCATCGACGTGGAGGGCAACCAGGAAGTGGTTCGGACCGAAACCTATGACTTTGTCGACGCCGATGTGACGGCGCCGATCTCCAGCGCAGAGCTGTTCTACGACATAGACGACGATGAACACAAGGTTCGATTTTCCTGCTCAGACAATTCCGAGAACTGCATGATCTTTTACAAGGTCAACGATCCTGGAGAAGACGAGACGCCGGCGTTGAACAACACCACCCAGATCCTGAACAGCAACGGCAATCCCTTCGACGCCGATGGTAATGTTCTGGGATTCCTCAAGACCGATCGGGTACAGCGTATCCGCTGGATTGCACAGGACGCTGCCCAGCCGCTGAACCAGAGAAACGTGGAGTTTGACCAGCAATGCTTCGAGGACAACCTGGCTCTGTGTCCCGGCAAGCTGACGCTGCAGAACCAGTGCCTGGACAGCTGTGAAGCCGGTATCCGCTCTGACTGTGAGTTGAGTTGTGGTGCCGGGTCCGGCAACGGGGTGGAGACGGACTGTGTGGCGGCCTGCGTGGCCTCCAGTCCGGTGGACTGCCTGCCGGGCTGCCGGCAGACCTGCGACAGAACCAATACGTTGTGCCCCGGAGGGACGCCTATGCCCGGGCAGGAAACCGGTTGTGTCCGCCGGACCACCTCCGGCGGCCAGGGGGTGCAGTGCTACCACGAGCTGGTATACGACCCGGCTGCAGCATTCGACACCACGGCCCCGGAAGTGGCGACAACACCTACGGTGGCGCCGCGCTCCGACGGAACCTATCCGTCTGGCTTCCGGGTATCCCTGCAGTGCGCGGATTCGGTCAACGATTGCGAAATCTACTACACCACTGACGGCAGGGAGCCCACGGCCGACCCGCGCGACCGCTACCGGGAGTCCATCATCATTCCGGAGCCCGAGGAGGGTCGAACGGCCACCACCACGCTGAAGTTTTTCAGCCAGGACAATGCCGTACCGCCCAATGCCTCGCCCATTCAATCCATGCTCGCCACAGTGGCCCTGCCCCACACCGACGACGACCTGGACGGCTTCACCGAAGACCAGGGTGACTGTAATGACGACAACAACCTGATCTTCCCCGGCGCGGTGGAAATGTGCGACCTCATCGACAACGACTGCAACGGCATTGTGGACGATGTGATATCGGGACCGTCCTGTGCCCCGGGACTGATCTTCAGCAACGGGTTTGAGCCCCTGTCACCCTGAAGCCCGGTCTGGGCCAAGGATGGAAAGCCGGGCCCTGGCGCTTGAGGGAGACGCCAGGGCCCGCCCCGATTTTTGACCCAGGATCAGCCAGGCCAGCGGCGATGGACGCTGGGTCAGGTCAATCGTGACTTGATCGTATAGCTATTCCAAAAGGCTTTGTTACGTTGAAGTCTGCCGCTCCCTGAACTGCCGCCGGGCAAGGGGTGTGAGATGGCCTTCCTGAAAGCACACCGCATTCTTCTGGTGCTGGTGATCTTGTTCGTTTTGCTTGCGCTGTTGCTGACCCCGACGGGGGTGACGGCACAGGATGAGACGGACAGGTCCAGGCCGGAATCTGCAACCACCGCGACGGCTGAAGACGCCATCGTGCTGGAACGCATTGAAATCACGGGATCCCGGCTCAAGCGCACCGATGCCGAGGGCGCGTTGCCGGTGACAGTCTTCTCCAGACAGGTCCTGGAGGCATCCGGTGAACACTCGCTGGCGGAGTTCATCCGCAGCCTCAGCTTCAATACCTTTGGTTCCTATCGCAGCCAGTCGGGGGTCGACGGTATGGGGACTTCCCAGGTGGATTTGCGCGGTATGGGGTCTCGCCGCACGCTGGTCCTGGTTGACGGCCGGCGGCTGTCAAAGGCGCCGCAATCCACGGCCTACCAGAACCTGAACCTGATCCCCATGGGTGCGGTGGAGCGCATTGAAGTTCTTTCCGACGGCGCCTCGGCGATTTACGGGTCCGACGCCATTGGCGGGGTCGTCAACATCATTACCCGCGATGACTATGAGGGGGCCGAACTGTCCTACGGCCAGGGCCGCATCGATGCCGGTGGCGGCGAGCGAGAATTCGGCACCGCCGTGCTCGGCTGGTCCAACGACCGCAGCAGGATCATGGCTGCAATGTCGCGGTTCGAACGGGACATCTCCGGCGCCCAGGACTTCGAGTGGTACCAGCGCAGCTATTCCTTTTACAGCAACAATTTCCAGACCATCGATCCCGCCACGGGGCAGGTCAACTCCGGTGTCACGGCCATTCCCGGCGGCTGCGTGCAAAGCGACGCGTTCCTGCTGGTCCCGGACGGGACTTCCCTGAGCGGTGAGCGCTGCACCTACGATTTCAACCGGATGATGGCCAGCGAAAACTCCTCAACCATCGAGGGGCTGTTCCTGACGGGAGAACACGACATCAACGGCAACTGGACCCTCTGGTCCGATGCCACAATCTCGCGCAGCGACGCGTTTGGCCACTGGGCGCCCCGGCCTTTTTCCAACCTCTTTTTTGGCGCTCCCCTTGCACCGGACAGCCCCAATAACCCGACCAACCCGCAAAGCGCCATGTTCGATCCCGCCTTCGGCCCGAATGTTCCGGTGCTCTATTTCCACCGGTTGGACGCCCTGGGAAACCGGGACTGGTTCTACGACACCGAACTGACCGATCTCCAACTGGGCGCAAGGGGGTACGCTGGAGGGGTCAGCCTGCTCTTCGGCGTTCGGACCTCCCGGGGCACCACGGAGGGCGATGCACATAACCAGATACTTCCCGAGGTCATTCTGAGCCACATCAACGACGGCACCTATGACCTGCAGAATCCGGTCGGAAACCCCGCCCAGGTTCTGGATGCCATGACCTACGACAACTACGACGCCTGGGATTATGACCAGGACGAAGCGTTCGCCACGGCATCCTGGGACCTGTTTGAGATCAAAGGGGCACCGGTCCAGTGGGTTCTCGGCGGAGAATTTCGCCGGGAATCGTTTGACTGGGCTTCCGACAGCTTTGGGGATCGGACAGAAACCCGGACTGATCGTGACGTCACGTCGCTGTATTTCGAGACCCTGTTCCCCCTGAACGAAGACCTCGAACTGTCCGCCGCGGGCCGATACGACCGCTATTCCGACTGGGGCAGCGATTTCACACCAAAGATTTCCATGCGCTGGCGCGTCACCGATAACTTGCTGCTGCGAGCCTCCCGTGGCGAGGGATTCCGTGCTCCCCAGCTGGTCATCAACACCGTTGAGCCATCGGAGGGCTTCGGATTAACGTACTCGGACCAGAGATCCTGTGATGCCATCGGACAACCGCCGGAGTGTCTGATTTTTTACGAAACCCGTTTCATCGTCAGTCCGGCGTTGACCGCGGAACACTCGGACCAGTACTCCGTCGGCCTGGTGTGGGAACCCGCCTCCTGGGCCAGTCTCACGCTGGACTACTTCGATATTGAACTCAGCCAGGAGATTCACTCCTTTGGCCAGAGCGACGTGCTTTATGCTGACCAGGCTGGATTCCCGGTACCCCCTGGCCTTGCCGTAGAACGCGCATCCAACGGTTTGATCACCGGCATCACCCACGGCTGGGCCAACTACGGCGGCACACAAACCAGCGGCATTGATGTCAATGCCGGGCTGAGCTTTGATGTGGGCACGGGGAGCTTGCGCTCCAATCTGCAACTGTCCTACGTCTTCGACTGGGCCTTCCAATCCATCGGCGGGTTTGACAGCGGTAACCTCTCGGGCTCATTGGGCGCACCACAATTCCGGGCCACCCTGTCCAACAGTTACGAGATCGGAGACTTCAGCGTCGCCCTCAACTCCCACGTGATCGACGAACAGGATCCCTATGAATGGGACCTCCAGAACCGGGTGCCTACCTGGGTCACCAGCGACCTTCAGTTCGCCTATGAGGCTCCCTGGAACGGCCGGTTCAAATTGGGCGCCAGGAACGTGTTCAACAAAAAGCCGCCCGTTGGCGTGGGCGCACCCTGGAGGAATAGCGACTTCGACTACGGGCTGTACAACGGCTGGGGACGAACGGTTTACGCCGAGTACACCCATACGCTGAATTGACGGGTTTCGTCAGGGCACCAGGAAAACAGATGAAGCTGCATATCAAAGAACTCAGCCGGCGAGGCGTGTTCAAGACCCTGGTGGCATATGCCGTAGCCGCCTGGGTAGGTACCGAAGTGACGTCGGTGATCGCGCCGGCGTTCCTGCTGCCGGACTGGATGGTGGCGGCGGTCACCACGGCGTTTGTCCTCGGCGCATTTCCGGTTCTGTTGCTCTCCTGGCGTTATGACCTGACTCGGGCAGGCGTGAAGCGCGACACCTCCGTTCTTTCCGAATCGGCCGAAAAAACCGCGCGCATCGTGTCGGCGGTGGTGGTGTTCGCCCTGCTTGGGACAACGGCAATGCTGTGGCTGAATTACTTCCGGGCCCGGTCCGTCGACGAAGTGCAGAGCCTGGTGGAAGCACAGCGGGGTGCGCCGGAAATCGGCAGCGAGGGCCGGATTCAATCCATCGCGGTGCTGCCTTTCGACGACTTCAGTCCCAGCGGTGGCCGGTCCCTGCTGGCCGACGGCATCGCCGAGGCGGTGCTGCATGCCCTGGCCCAGAGCCAGGACCTGCTGGTGACAGCCCGGACCAGTTCCTTCTTCTTCCGGGACAAGGACATGACAGCCACCGAAATCGGCCGGATCCTGAATGTCCAGGCCCTGCTCGAGGGTTCCGTCCAGGTGGCCAATGATGAGCTTCGGGTGACCTCGCAGCTGGTCAGAACTTCTGACCAGAGCCACCTGTGGTCCAACGTCTACCAGGCGCCCCTGGAAGACATCTTTGATGTCCAGGACGCCATAGCCAACGAGGTCAGGCGGCTGGTTCTGCCGGAAAAGGGAGCTATCAGCCGAGCGGCGTATCGGCCGTCACTGGAAGCGTATGAGCTGCTGCTGGAGGGGCGACAGCTGGTTGAAGACGCCAGGGTTGAATCCCTGGATCTCGCTATTCGACTGATCAACCTGGCCATCCGCATGTCCCCGGACTATGCCGATGCCCATGCCTGGCTGGGCAAAGCCTATCTGCAAAAGTCAGAGACCCTGAAGCAGAGCCACTCCAAATCTGACCGGGAAATCCAGGGCCTGCTGGAGGCCAGTCGAAGGTCTGCGGAAAACGCCCTGGAGCAGGATGAACACAATGCCCTGGCTATTTTGATGCTGGGCGACTTCGAGTCTCACAGCAGCGCCGGTCTTCACCCGGCGGTTCGCAAGGCCCTGGAACTGGCACCCAACGATCCCGGAGCGCTGGCGCGGCTTTCCGACCTGATGCGGTATTCCATGGCCCTGCCGGAGGCTCGTGAACTCCAGTCCCGGGCCCGCAGCGTCAACCCCGCGGACCACGCCGCCCTGGGCGGCTACCTTTATGCGTCCTGCGGATTCGAAACCCTGCTGCCACAGGTCGAAGAGCAACTGGCCTCGTTCCCAGCCACCCGAAGGACAGCACTGTTCCTGCGTGCCATCGGCCAGCTCTGTGATGGCCGCCATGTGGAAGCCGCGGCTTCGCTGGTCAAACTGGCCCAGGTCGACAACGAGCCGGGATCGACCCGTCTGGCCCTGATATACCTGGCGTCACTGGGCCATGAGCCTGCCCTGGCACAGCTCGGGGCGGCCCACAGGCTGCTGCCCAGGACCTTCAACGAACGAATCTATCGGATGTCCATGCCAGTCTACTTCCCCAGGGTGCTCGACGAGCGCCTGGACACCTGGCGGGGTCATGTGGAAAGTGAATTCTCCGGCAGAAACACAGTCCAGCAGTATGCCAACGCCCTGATCATGTCCGGCGATTATTCACTGGCCGAAAAACTGCTGGAACAACGCCATCGAGCGTGGCAGCAGTTTTATGCCGCCGAGGGTGGCCGCTTCTGGCAGAAAGACACTTTTGAAGTCCAATCCCAGCTGGCCTGGCTGAAGTCCCAGCGGGGTCAGCTGCAGGAAGCTGCGCAGTTGTCCCGGGAACTCGGGCAGGCGATGCAGGAGAAGGGAATCGCCCGGTGGAGTGATACCCGCGGCGATATTGGCGACCTTCCGCTGATGGTGCTGTTGCTCAACGACCAGCATGACCAGGCCGTTGATTGGCTGCGAGAGGCGGAGTCCGACCAGTGGCTGGCATTTCAGGTGCTGCTGACCAGCCCGGTGTACCGGGAGTTCCGGCAAGATCCCGAGGTGGGCGCCATACTCGCCAGCATGGTCGACCGGCGGGCGCAGATTCTGGAAGAAACCCTGGGACTGGACGTGCCGGAAATTTCCGACCCGTCGCTGCTGCTGGCCAGGATCGAGGCGCTGGTGGCGCCGACGCCCCACCTGCTCGCCCGGATTGCGTTGCAGTTCGACAACGACCCCGTCACCGCCCTGGCGCATTACGAGTCTGCTGTCAGCCAGGAGCCCGATAACCCGGCCATCCTGTCGGATGCGGCTGACCTGGTCCGGGATCTGGGATTTGTGGGACAGGCCATCGCAATGGCCGAACGGTCGGTTGAGCTGTCGCCGGACAATGCCGAAACTCGCTACATGCTGGGATTCAACTACGCCTGCGACCATCGATGGGAGGACGCCCAGCGGGCATTCGAGCGATCAGCGGAACAGGGGGCTGGTTACGCTAATCGCTGGGTGGGACAGATGATGATTCTGAAAGGTGATGCCCAGGGCGCGCTCAAGTTCTTCAAGCAAATGCCACGATCCAGCGGCCGGACCATGGGCCTGGCCATGGCCTACCACGCATTGGGACAAACGGCTCGGTCGGACAAAGCCTACTCCAACTGGATCGACGGGCCCGGCCCGGGGCTGCCAGTCCACACCGCGTACCTGGCGGCCTTTCGCGGACAGGCGGACGAGGCGTTCCAGTGGCTGGCCGAAGCAGAGTCCCGCGGGGACGGCAACCTGGGGTCGGTGCCGTTCAACCCGCTGTTTCAGAATCTGCACGACGACCCCAGGTGGCCTCAACTTCTCGAACGCATCGGGAAGTCTCCGGAACAGCTCGCAGGCCTCCAGTTTCAATTGAACCTGCCCGAGTAATCCCATCGGGGTTGCCCCGATCACCACGCTCCTCAATTCTTGTCGAACGGAGCGAACGTAGACGGAGGGTAGGCCGGTGCGCTTCGACCTATCCGCACTCTCCCAGGTCCGACCGGGCGGCGGCGACGTCCGGGCGGTCTTTCAAACCCGCGGCCTCGATGACCTGCAGCTTTGTCTGGACAATCGATTGTGCTTCCGCGCAATTACCGGCTTTGGCCAGGGTTCTCGCCAGGCCAAGCCACACTATGGCGGCATTGGGGTGATCTGCCGGCAGGGCAACCTCCCCCACGGAAATCGCCACCCGGAACTGTGTTTCCGCCTCGTCCAGGCGACCTTCCTCCAGCAGCAGCCGCGCCAGGCCCGCGTGGATGTTCATCATGTGGGGATGCTGCTCACCCGAGGCGGCGCCGAACACCGAAAGCGCCTGGCGGAAATTTTCCTCGGCCGATTCCGTATCTCCCATGGCCTGCTGCACGTCGGCCAGTGCATTGCGGACGACTCCGGCAAGATGATGGGAGTCGCCAACGCTGCCGAGAATGATCTCCAGCGCCCGCTCGATGGATGTCCTTGCCTGCTCCAGCTGGCCAACCGCTCGCTGCATATTGCCCACGTTCATGGTCATGACACCAATGGTCGGGTGTGCTGCGCCGTAGTTGAAGGTGGCGCTCTCCAGCGCACGCTCGGCGTAACCCAGCGCGGTTTCATTTTCGCCGCGACCCCGATAAAAAACCGCCAGTGAGTTGAGCGCGTTAGCCGTCTCCGGATGATCAGGCCCAAGCATGGCTTCGTAAATGGACAACGCGCGCAGATAGAGTGATTCTGCCTGGTCGGACTGACCCTGCAAACGCGCGATGCCGGCCAGTTCCTTGATGGTCCCGGCCAGATCGGGATGACTGTCGCCCAGCAACTGGAGACGCTGGTCGCGAACTCCCGACAATATCTCCCGCGCCTGCTCCAGCTCGCCGGACTGGATCAACAGCACGCCCATGTCGTGCCCTACCGTTGCGTACTGGGTGCCGTCCCGAGCGCCGGCATTTTCCAGCAGCTCGCGGGCATCCTGCAGGAATGCCAGCGCCTCATCGTTCTTCCCCTCGTTCACCCGCAGGGTGGCCAGGCGATAAAGCACCCGGGCCAGCTCGGCTGCCGGCGCATTTCTTTGCCGGTCAAGCTGCAGCGCGCGGCCCAGCAGTTCGTGGGCCTCCTCATACCGGGCCTGCTCCCTTGCCAGCTCACCCTTCTCCAGCAGCAGATTGACGCGAGCTGCCGGATCGGTTGGCGCATCCACTGCGTCAAGCAGTGCCCCGGCGCCTTCAAAATCGCCCTGCAGCCGCTGGATGCGGGCCATGAGCAGGCGGGTGTCCAGGTCGTTGGTCTCCCCCGCGGCGCTGGCTGCCAACGGCTTCGCCGCTTCGTATAGCCCCAACTGCACGTAGGTGTCCGCCAGCAGATACTGCAGCTCCGCCTTCAGCTCCGGCTGCTCCGCCAGCTCCCGGTTTACCCGGATCGCACCAAGGTCCAGGATTTGCCGGGCCGTCAGCCTTTCGCCCAGGCTTTTGTCCGGGCTGGCGTACTCGAACAGGCTGGCGAGGAATTCTTTGGTTTCATTCGCTTTTTGGGCTTCCAGCCGGGCCTCGCGGGCCTGAATGAGTGCAAATGCGGTGCTGATCACCAGACCCGCCGCTGCCAGAGCTCCCAGGGTGACGCCCGCCCGGTGACGGCTGACAAACTTGCTCGCCCGGTACATGTTGCTGTCGGCCCGGGCCTGCACCGGCAGGTTTTCCAGGAACCGGCGCAGATCGTCGGCCAGGGCCTGGACCGACGGATAACGCCGCTCCGGTTCCTTGCGCAGCGCCTTGGTCACGACTTTTTCAAGATCGCCGAGAAACCGCCGACCCAGGCGATTCCAACTGGTCTGCCGGGCCGCAGCGATGGATGCCCGCTCGGCGGCGTCATAGGCTCCAGTGACCTGGGACCAGCTCGGAGGACGCTGCTCCAGGACCTGTCGCTCCATGTCTACCGGCGACTGGCTTTCCGACACAAACGGACGCCGCCCTAGCAACAGCTCGTAGAGCAGCACGCCCAGGGCATAGACATCCGTGGCGGTGGTGACGGGTTCCCCACGAAACTGCTCAGGCGCCGCATACTCCGGGGTCAGCGCACGCTGGCCGGTCTGGGTGAGCGCCGGACCTGCATCAGTAGTCAGCTTGGCGATGCCGAAATCCAGCAGCTTGGGCAGACCGTCCCGGTCCACCAGAATATTGCTGGGTTTGAGGTCCCGGTGGACGATCAGGTTGCGATGGGCGTAACTCACGGCATCGCACACTGACAGCATCAGTCGCAGCCGCGATTCGATGGAAAAGCTTTGCCCGTCGCAGTAGTCGGTAATGGGCTGGCCGTCAACATATTCGAGGGCGAAGTACGGGCTACCGTCGTCGCTGACACCGCCGTCCAGCAGTTGCGCAATGTTCGGGTGATTCAACGACGCCAGCAGCTGGCGTTCCTGGAGGAACCGCTCCTGCCAGGCGGAATCCGTATGTTCCGGCAGAATCAGTTTCAGCGCAACGGTCTGCTCAAACTCACCATCGGCCCGCTCGGCCCGGTACACAACAGCCATGCCGCCCCGGCCCAGCCGATCCACGATGCGGTAGGGTCCGACCTTCTCCGGCAGTGGCGCCGACGCGGACGCATCTCCCAACTCTGCCAGGCGCTGCGCCGCCGGTGCATCAAGCACCCCGTCTTCCGACTCGTCCTGGGCGAGCATGACTTCGACCTGCCGGCGCAGTACCGGGTCAGCAACCTCCTCCTCGAGCACCCGGCGCTGCTCAACGGCCTCCAGATCCGCCAGCTGCTCGAACAGCCGCAAGGCAGCCTCATCCCGGGTAGCGCTCACGATGGCTCGTCCATATCGGCATACAAAAAAGCCCTGGCCTTCCGCCAGTCGCGCTTGACCGTCATGACCGACACGCCGAGGTAATCCGCCACCTCGTCATTTGTGCAGCCCCCAAAGAACCTGAGCTCGACCACGCGAAAACACCGCTGGTCGGCTTGCTGCAGCCGATCCAGTGCGGCGTCGAGCACCAGGATATCAACCGCCAGCTCGCCATTGGGCTGATCCGTATCCGCCAGGGTCACCCGCTGGAGGTCGCCGCCGCGTTTGCTGGCATTCTTGCGCCGCGCGTAATCCACCAGCACGTGCCGCATGACCCGTGCCGCAGCGGCATAGAGATGACCGCGGTTCTCCAACCCTTCGAGCGCCCTGGGTCCGAATAGACGCAGGTAAGCCTCGTGGGTCAGGTCGGTGGTGGACAGAGTTTCCCGCCGGTGGGCATTCAGCTGTCGATGGGCCAGCCGGTGCAGCGTCGGATAGACCTGGGCGGCAAGTTCATCGGTGGCGTCGGCGTCACCCTCCGCGGCACGGGCCAGCAGTCCGGTGAGGGCCGCCGACGATTCAGACACGGAGCAGTAAACATTGCATGGTCTCTTGTTTTTAGCAGTCCCGGGAACTGATGACAACGGATCACGCTGATCCTACCCCGGGCAATCGCGCAGATGCCCGCGGTGTTTCACGAGGCAACTCCCGGCAGCCCGGATCAATGTGAAGGCAGCAGGTTATGTCCATGCACACACACCCAGCCTGCCTGTTTACGCGGCTAATGATCCATCGTGAGTCGACCTGTGGAAGATCACAATTGGGAGTTGTACTTGGGCCCCGCCACAAAGACCTCAGTCACAATCAGGCCGGCCGCCTGCCAGGCCTAGGTGCCCAGACTGCGATCTCCAGCGCGCGCTGACGCCAGCGATCGACCAACCGGCTCCGCTGACGCGATTGCCTTCCGGGTTTTACCGGCGTGCCAGCCCGCCAGGCAGCCGGCGAGCCCAAGCGCAATCCCTGCCAGGACAACCGCAGGCGCCGGCCAGTTCGCCATCTGGACAACGAAGCTCTCCCAGGTCCCGGTGCGACCGATGGTCATGTAAAACGCATAGCAGGCACTCGTTATGAACGCAGCAAGCAGCCAGGGCCATCCGTCCCTGCGGTTTTTCCAGTAAAGGTAAAGCGCCACCGCCACGGTGGTGGCCATGCTGGCGGCCAGACAGTACTCGAAGCGGTAGAGCGTCTCCGGACCACGAACGGTCATACCGGGCATAAAGGCCGCGTACAGTCGCGCCAGCATGGGCGGCAACAACCCTATCAGGGTGCTCAGCATGAGTGCGCTGTGCAGGCGCACCCGCCTGCGGTATCGAAACGCCAGGTACAGCACCGCGCTGGTTGCGAATGTCAGCCACAGATCCGCGGTCAACAGCGGTTGTCCGAACATCATGTAGAACGGATGGCTGGCAACCGACTTGATGGCACCCGCGTGGGTGGCCAGGGCAAATCCCCCGATCAGCAGCGGCCCAAGCGCAAACGCACTCATTCCCATAACCCGGTGCATGCCGCGCCGACCGCCGTGGATCGTCCAGCTCTGGCCTGCCACCAGCAGCAGCCAGGCAGCCCCGGTCAGCCCATGCAGATGGTCGGATACCGCCGCTTCGCCCAGCTTGCCGAAATAGCTCGGCCAGAAGGCAAGAATGGTCAGCGGAAACAGCGCCAGTACCAGCCAGTGTGCATGTCTGTAGGGCATCTCGATTATCTCCTTGCTGCGTCGGTCGACTGTGATTCTCCCTTTATCCAATGTCCAAATTGGGAAAAAGCGAACGGTCACCGAGCCCGCCCTGGACCCAGGGCCGGTCTCACAACGGTCAATCTGCGCTATGCTTACTGGACAGTCAGAGGGGAATCCGCATGAAAAACCACATCCTGGCCAGCGCTGTTGCCGCCGCCATTACCGTCACGCCCTGCGCACTGGCGCAATCCTCGGGCGGCGATTTCTCCATCACCCGCTCGGTGATCGGCACCGGTGGCGGCGCCAGCTCCGGCGGCGGGTTTTCCCTGGTTGGGACCGTTGGTCAGGCGCAGACGGGCTTTTCCCAGGGCGGCGAGTTCTCGGTCAGCGGCGGCTTCTGGACGGCAGGGGAAAGACCCACCCTGGTGTTCCTGGACGGCTTCGAGGGTGCGCCTTGAGGGGCTTCGACCTGTAGTTTTCCTTTCCAGGGGTCGGCCCAGGTAGCTAGCAGAACCCGCGGTAGAGCCCGCACTGGATGGGCAGCGGTAATAATCCCCGACGCGCTTTGATCATTCCTGCGTAACGTTTGCACGACGCCATCCAGATTAGCCTTGAGTTGGGCAACGCCCTCGGGCGTTTCGAAGGTGATGGCAGTTGCGCTGTTGATGCCGAGCAATCCGACAAGTGCGAGCGGCAATACCGAGATTCGTTTCAACAGCATCAGGCTTCTCCAGTTGAGTGCAATCGAGCAGCAGAGAACTCGATTGACCGAGAGGGTGCTGCCTTGGATCAAACAGTGCACTGTATGCCGATAAGCTCTTCAATATGCAGGAACGGCGATCCACGCTTCCCGACGGTGGTCTGCTCAGTTGGGGCCGTTCTCCCTGAACTGGTCGTATATCTGTCTGAAGTCGTCGGTGTGACGGGCCTCCCTTCCAAACGGGTACCGTGAGCGAAATTCAAACAGCTGCCCCCGCCCACACTGAAAAGCCTAGAACCCCGAGTTGCCGATGAATTTGGTGGGAAATGCGGATGCCTGCCTCCGAGGGAATTCGGCAGCATCCAGCCAGTCTCGGCGTGGCCGCCGCCTGGTTATGTATAGTTAACTATACTTTTTGATTGGTTTACCATACAATCATGTTCATGAACAAAACACGCTACTTCCTGGCATTCCTGGCAGCTTATGCGCTGGCCGCGCTTTCCCTCATCGGGCTGAAAGACCTGGGTGGGTGGTGGTGGCTGGTACCTCTGGCATTCGTCGGCGCCATGGTGATCGTTGTGCTGCGCGCGGAGTCAACCGTCGACGAGGTCATGGGCAAGACCGCCCTGCAGGCCTACCGCAGCGGATTCTGGGTGGTACTGCTGCTGCTTTTGGGTGGGGATTTTGCCCGGGCATTCGGCTGGGACGATCTCCGGCTTCCCCTGGTTTGGGCCGTTGGCCTGGGTACCTGGGTGCTGGTCTATGGCCTGGGCCTGTGGAGGATGCGTTGAAAAACCGCATTCGAGTGCTGCGGGCCGAGCAGCGCTGGAGCCAGGCGGAGCTGGCCCGACGGGTTGGCGTCACCCGGCTGGCAATCCATGCCATCGAAAACGAAAAACACGAACCGTCGCTTAGGCTCGCGGCCCGGATTGCCAGGGCCTTTCAGCAGTCCATCGATGATGTATTTGACCTGTCCGAGGTGTGAACCATGATCAGATCCCTGACTTTCCTGTTGTTTTGCCTGGGCCTGGCAACCGCTCAGGCTGCGGAAGTGGTGGCTTTCCAGTCAGACGGCGTCACCCTGGGCGGCACGCTGGAGATGCCCGAAAATCCCGTCGCCGGAGTGGTACTGTTGCCCGTTGCCGGCCCCACCGACCGGGACTTGAGCCTCGGTCCCAAGAAGTTTTTCGCAGACCTCGCCGCGGCTTTCCTGGATCAAGGAATTGCAAGTATCCGTTTTGACGATCGCGGCGTGGGCGAATCCGGGGGCAGCTGGCTGCAGACAGGTTTTGACCAGCGGGGCCGGGATGCCTGTGCCGCCATGGAGCTGCTGGCCGAAAAAGGCATCCAATCCCGGGGCTACCTGGGCATGAGCGAAGGCGGCGGCGTGGCCCTGTATGCCCACGCGAATTGTGCACCGGGAGACTTCCTGGCCCTGCTTTCAACACCGGTGCTCAGCGGCCGGGAAACACTGGATGCGCAGCTGTCGCGAGCGCTTGAGATACTGACGCAGATCCCACCGGATCAGCATCAGCTGCTCAGGGATCAGGCTGGCCAGATGCTGGCGCTGGCCCTGTCTGACGATGCGGACGCTGCACAACAGGGATTGGAGGAACTGCTGGGTGGTCCGACAGGTTCACTGCTGCTTCCGCCCTATGGATTTGTGCCCCAGGACCTGGACAGCCGCGTGGCCTTTGTCCGCTCACCCTGGTACCGGTCACAGATTGCTTACGACGTCTCGGCTTACCTGGACACCGGCTCGACGCCGCTCAAAGCACTTTACGGCGAACTGGACCAGGTCATCGATCCGCAGTCTCACCTGTCCATCATTCAACAGCACCACGATGAGGTTTCGGTGGTCCCGGGCCTCAACCACCTCATGCAGCAGGCCGTTACCGGATCACCCGCCGAATATATGGCTGTCCCCGGAACCATTGCCCCCCGCGTGGTTCGGGACCTGCTGGCCTGGATTCAATCCCTGTGAAGCCGGTTGGCCATTGTGCCTAGAACCGCGCCGTGACGGTCAGGCGTGCGTTGAGCGGCTCCCCTACCGTGGCCTGGTGCGTGCTGTGGGAGTTGGGGAAGTAGAGCTCGTCCGTCAGGTTTTCGATATTCAACTGAACGCGGGTATTGGCCGACAGATCGTAATACGCCGCTGCGTCGACCCGGGTATAGCTTGGCAGGACCGCGCTGTTGCCATTGTTGATGAAGCTCTCGTCCTGGTAAGACACGCCCAGGCCCAAGCCAAACTGATCGGTCACCTGGTAAGTGTTCCACAGTGAAAACATGTGCTCTGGCAGTTCCCGCGGACGCAGACCGGTGGGACCTGAACGATCGACCTGCTCGCCGTCGAGGTTGCTGTACCCGGCTGACACAAACCACCGGTTCGACAGTTGGCCCTGGAGCTGAATTTCGAAACCGTCAATTTCTGAATCGATCACGTCCAGTGTCGAGGGGTCATTGTCAGCAACCTGGGGCGAGCTTTGCTCGATTTCGAACAGGGCAGCCGTCAGGCTGAGGCCCCGGTTGAAATCCCATTTCAATCCAGCCTCCAGATTGGTGAAAGTGTTCGGATCCAGCTGGTTGTTGCTGCCGTTGATATTGGCATACTGTTCTCCGCTGCGCGGCAGGAATGATTCACTGTAGCTGGCGTACAGAGAGACATTCTCCCGGGGTTTGTAGACCAGTCCGCCCCGGGGGGAAACCTCCTCGTCCTCACGAGTCCGGGTTTCGCTGGCCACCACGTTGAGCACCTCGATATCGAAGCTGTCGAAGCGCGCGCCGACAATCAGGTCCAGCTTTTCGGAAATCTCAATCTCATCCTGGATATAAAAGGAGAACACGTCGATTTCCACCCGGGTATCGTCGTTGATATCAGCGGTGTAATCGTTGCTGGTCCTCAACCCGGAGGCGTTGATACCCACGCCACCGCGCAGATCCAGGGGCCGCGCGACGCTGAAGATCTCGTTGTCATCCGATGTCGTGTCCCAGAAGGCGTTGAAGCGGTCCTGGTCCGACGAGGTGTCGATAAACTCAGCGCCCGTCAGGATGGTGTGATTGACGCCGCCCGTGGCAAATTCCCCGATCAGGTTGCCTGACAGGATCAGGTTCTGACGTTGCGTGGTATCGATGTAGCCGTCCAGGGTAACCACGCCCGGCGTGGCCAGCTGATCGTAGCTGGACACGTAATAGTTCTGGTACAGCTTGTCGAAATCGCCAAAAAATGCGCTGACGTTACCCTTCAGGTTGTCCGAAAACTCGTGCTGCACAGCTGCCCGAACCAGATGGGCCTCGAGTTTGTGATTGTTCAGGTCCGGGTCGCCAAACACGATGTCTTCGAAAGCTTCCACCGGGCGTCCATTTGAGCCCGTAGGGATGCCACGATCGATGAAGCGGTCGTGATCCACATACTCATACGACAGGTCCAGTGTGGTGGCGGGGTTCATATGCCACTTGAAGGTCGGGTTGACGCCGAGCCTGTCACCATCGTAGAAATCGCGGTGATTGCTCAAGCCTTCATAAAATGCATTGATTCGCAATGCCGAGCTGTCACCCACCGGGACGTTGTGGTCGACCTGGACGCCAACTTCGCCAAATGAGTCGACGCCTGCCTGGTAACCCGTGAACTGCTGGCCGACCACACCCTTCTTGGTGACACGGTTCAAAATACCCCCGGTGCCGCCACGTCCGAACAGCAGCGCATTGGGACCGCGCAGGATCTCTACCTGCTCGAGGTTGTAGAGCGGACGGTAGTACTGCACATCATCACGAGCACCGTCGATAAAGAAATCCGCCGTTGACCGGATACCCCGAAACACCACCGCGTCTCGGTGACCTTCCCCCTGGGAGGTATTGACGCCCGGGGTGTAGTTGATGATGTCGCTGATACTGGTGAATCCCTGCAGCGTAATTTGTTCAGCGGTAACGATCGAAAGGCTCTGGGGCACGTCAAGGACCGGCGTTGGGGTTTTCAGGGCATTGACCTGGTCCGTGTACAGCACCTTTCCCACCACCACGATCTCTGCGATCTCTTCCGAATCCGCATCCGTGTTTTGGGCAACCGCCAGCGGCGTGGCGACACACAGTGAAAGCAGCGTCGCCCGAGGAAGCTTTGATGAAATGAGAGCCATCTGTTTTTTCCTTGTGTCCCTGTGGCGCGGAGCGTAACGCAAATGATAACGATTCTCAATATTATTAACCTACGTACAAACCGCAGTCTGTTCCAATCAGGAACACTGACGCGGTGACACCAACCCGCTAAGCTCTGCCGATGGCAATTCAGCGCGTATTGGTGGCAGGCGCCAGTGGTTACATTGGACGCGCTGTAGCCCAGGACCTTGGGTCACGGGGGCACGGGGTATTGGCAGGAATCAGGGAATTGCCGGCGGGTCACCGGCCTGACCAGGCCGTGATTGACTCGATGTTGAGGGACGCATCTCGCATCAACCTGCCCCTGCAGGACCCGGACTCGCTGACGGGTATTTTCGCCCGACACAGGCCAGATGCGGTGGTGTCGTGCCTGGCATCTCGCAGCGGCGTCGCCGACGACGCCTGGCGTATCGACTACCAGGCCAACGCCAACCTGCTGTCGGCCGCCAGGGCCGCTGGCGTTCGAAGGTTCGTTCTGCTGTCGGCGATATGCGTGCAGAAGCCGCGCCTGGCTTTCCAGTTCGCCAAATTGAGGATCGAACAGGAACTCACCGAATCAGGCCTGGAGTTTGCGATTGTGCGGCCCACGGCGTTCTACAAATCACTGGCCGGTCAGGTCAGCCGCGTGCGTGAAGGCCGTCCCTTTCTGGTTTTCGGCGACGGTGAGCTGACCGCCTGCAAGCCTATCAGCTCCGCCGACCTGGCCGCGTTCATCGCGCAACAGGTCGAGGCGGCGGATGCCCCAAACCAGATTCTGCCTATCGGCGGCAACGAACCCGCCATTACGCCCCTGCAACAGGGTAAGCTGCTGTTCGAGCTTGCCGGCCGACCGGCCCGGTTCCGGCACGTTCCCGTCCGGATATTCAGCCTGGCCCTGGCCGGATTGAATCCGCTGGGAATGCTCTCAAGGCGCTTCCGGAAAAAAGCAGAGCTGGCGCGCATTGGCCGCTATTACGCCACGGAGTCCATGCTGCTGTGGAATGACCAGGATCAGCGCTACCAAGCAGACCAGACCCCCGGCTTCGGCAGTGATACGCTGCGGGAGTTTTACCAATCGGTGATCAATCACGGCGACGAGGCCCACCAGCTGGGTCAGCACAAGCTGTTCTAGTGTGAGACACAGGTTTGCCTGCTGATACGAGCGTGGCCGGGACGCACCAACCCTTCTATCCGGGCAGTCAGGCCAGACTCTGGCCTGACGCCGTGATCGGACTGCAGCTGTCAGTGCCGCGGCGGCGCGTAGTCCGTCAGGTCGATGCCCTCAACCGCAGCGATGTATTCGTCCATGTTCGGGGTTCTGCCGAGGATGGTCGAAAGCACGACAACCGGGGTTGAAGCCAGCAAAGACTCACCTTTCTTCTCGTCGGAGTCTTCAACTACCCTGCCCTGGAACAAGCGGGTGGAGGTGGCCATGACCGTGTCACCCTTCTCGGCTTTTTCCTGGTTGCCCATGCAGAGGTTGCAGCCCGGGCGTTCCAGGTACAGCATGTTTTCGTACTTTGTCCGGGCCGTACCCTTGGGGGCATCGTCGTCAAACTCGAAGCCGGCATACTTCTGCAGCACGCTCCAGTCGCCCTCGGCCTTGAGCTCATCCACGATGTTGTAGGTAGGCGGTGCCACCACCAACGGTGCCTTGAACTCGATCTGCCCCTCCTGCTTCTCGAGGTTCTGCAGCATCTGAGACAGGATCTTCATATCACCCTTGTGGACCATGCAGGAACCCACGAAGCCAAGATCCACCTTCTTTGTCCCGCCGTAGTAGGAAATCGGCCGAATGGTGTCGTGGGTATAGCGCTTGGACACGTCGTCGTTGTGCACGTCGGGGTCCGCGATCATGGGCTCCACGATCTGGTCGAGGTCTACCACGAACTCGGCCAGGTATTTCGCGTTGGCGTCCGGCTGAAGTGGCGGGTTTTCCCCAGAGCGGATCTCAGCAATGCGCTTGTCGGCCTTGTCAATCAGGCCCTGCAAAACGCCCTTGGCATTGTCCATGCCCTTATCGATCATGATCCGGATACGGCCCTTGGCGATCTCCAGGGATTGGATCAGGGTATCGGGCTCAGAGATACAGATGGAGGCCTTGGCCTTCATCTCCGCGGTCCAGTCGGTGAAGGTAAAGGCCTGGTCGGCCAGCAGGGTGCCGATATGGACCTCGATGATTTTGCCCTGGAACACGTTGTCGCCGAATTGCTGCAGCATCTGGGCCTGGGTGGCATGGACTACGTCCCGGAAGTCCATGTGATCCTTCAGCGATCCCTTGAAGGTGACCTTGACCGACTCCGGAATCGGCATGGTGGCTTCACCCGTGGCCAGGGCCAGCGCCACGGTGCCAGAGTCGGCGCCGAAAGCCACACCCTTGGACATGCGGGTATGGGAATCGCCGCCGATGATGACGTCCCAGTCGTCCACGGTGATGTCGTTCAACACCTTGTGGATCACGTCCGTCATGGCGTGATACTCGCCCTTCGGATCGCGGCCAGTGATGAGGCCAAACGTATTCATAAAGGACATCAGCTTGGGAATGTTCTTCTGGGCCTTCAGATCCCAGACCGAGGCGGTATGGCAGCCGGACTGGTAGGCCCCATCCACCGTGGGCGAAATGACCGTGGCCGCCATCATTTCCAGTTCCTGGGAGGTCATCAGTCCCGTGGTGTCCTGGGAACCCACGATGTTCACTTTGACCCGGACGTCCGATCCGGCATGCAGCACCTTGCCCGGGGTCACACCAACGGCGTTGCGATTGAAGATCTTTTCAACCGCGGTCAGGCCCTGCCCTTCATGGGAAATTTCCCTGGACGACGCATAAACCTGGGGCGCCTCAATACCCAGGATAGCGGCGGCATTGGTTTGCAGTTTCTTTCCAAAAACAACCGCGTAAGACCCGCCAGCCCGAATGAACTCGAGTTTTTGCGGGGTCAGGGCGGATGCGATATCAACCAGTTCCTGGCTTCCGTCTTCGCTATAAAGCTTCTTCGTTTTCAGGTTGATGGTGAGCACGGTGCCGGTGTCCACCGAAAACAGCTGCTCCAGCACGGGCTCTTTGTCCTCGTCCATGACCGGGTTGCCGTCAGCGTCGAGCTTCTTGACCCAGTTTTGCAGATCGATTCCGATGCCGCCGGTCACCCCAACCGTGGTCAGAAAGATCGGGGAGATTCCGTTGGTACCACCAACAATGGGGGCGATGTTGATGAAGGGAACATAGGGGCTGGCCTGGACACCCGTCCACAGGGCCACATTGTTGACGCCGGACATCCGGGACGAGCCTACGCCCATGGTGCCCTTTTCAGCCACCAGCATGACGCGCTTGCCGGGGTGCTGATCCTGCAGTTCGCGAATTTTCGCCTGGGCGCCTTCGTTGATCAGGCACTTGCCGTGCAGTTCCCGGTCGGACCGCGAATGCGCCTGGTTCCCCGGTGATAGCAGGTCAGTGGAGACATCACCCGTGGCCGCGACATAGGTGACCACCTGGATCTCTTCGACCACATCGGGAAGCTTAGTGAAGAACTCGGCCCTGGCATAGCTTTCCAGAATGCTCCTGGCGATCTCACTGCCATTCTTGAATGCCGCTTCCAGCCGATCGGTATCGGCCTCGTACAGGAACACCTGGGTCTTGAGGACATCAGCCGCCTTCGCCGCCGCTGACGCATCATCCCCCAGGGCCAGGTCCAGCAGCACCTCAACCGAGGGGCCACCCTTCATATGCGAAAGCAGCTCATACGCAAAGTCCGGGGTAATCTCCTCCACCACGGCGGTGCCCAGGATGATTTCCTTCAGGAATTGTGATTTCTCACCCGCCGCGCTGGTTGTGCCAGGCAGCGTGTTGTAAATCAGGAACTTCAGAGAGTCGTCTCTGTTCGGGTTTTCGAGATCCTTGATCTGTTCGATCAGCTCGGCGACCAGGGCCGCGTCCTCGATGGGCTTGGGATTCAGACCCTGCTGTTTGCGACTCTCGATCTCATCTAGATATTGTGTATACAAGCTCATGATTTTCCTGAAGTGTTTATGGGCGTTAATCTGAACGCAGGACCGCAGCTATCGGGCAGAACGGAATACGCCTGACCGAACTCCGTATTATATCAACGGACGATTCCTGACGGCCATGATCCAAAGGTCGCAGTGGGTATCGGCCCGATTCAGATCTGCCTCAATCTGGTGTCGCTGGCGATGTTGCGACCGTATCCTGGCTCAGGCTGGCCAGGTACAGGCGTGACCCCCCGGGCGATTCAGGGGGTGAGCTCAATTGGATCCGGTCGCGACGGGATCAGCCTGAACCGGCGGTGCCCGGAATGACGCGAAACCCGGTTACCCCTTCGCAAAGACGGCTGGGAAGGAGCTGGGGGAGCAACAGCCGCCGGGTGGCAGTCACGGCGCGATCCGCCACGCCGGCCGAGTAGCGCAGCGGCTCCCTGGGCGATGCAAACCGGGCCATATTGACCTGATACACCGCTTCTTTGGCCGCCGCCAGCGCCGGGCTGGCCAGGCCGAAAACCCCGGCGTCCAGCCAGGTGGTCAAGTCACCAAAGGAAATCAGCAGCGGCGTGGGCATTGGCCGGAACCGTTTCAACGGCCGCGAGCGGAACAGGCGTTCAATGTTGTCGCCTGCAACGGCGCCCATGTCGATGGCATTGAAGGCCTGCTTGCGGGCCGGCTGCGGCAGTGCCGCGCAGTCCCCCGCGACAAAGATATTGTCTGCGTGGCGGCTCCTGAGCGATTCATCCACAGGCAGCCAGTCCAAACCATCGGGGTTGAGTCTGGAGCCACTGAGAAAGTCTGGCAGTTTCATGCCGGCGGACCAGATGCAAAGATCCGCGCTCAGCTTACTGCCATCCGCCAACACCACGCTGCGAGGCCCTACCTCCCTGACGGTCAGGCCCTTGTGCAGCGTCACCCCGTGGGGTGCCATGCGCTGGATCGCGTCCCTGGCCAGGCCCTCTGACTGACCTGGCAGCAGGCGCCTTTCCGCTTCCACCAGATGAACCTTGAAATCGTCGCCGCTTCGTCGGCGGCGAAGGATTTCACCCAGCACCTCAACGCCGGTGACACCCCCGCCAACAATGACGACTGAGGCCGGGCGCTTGCGCCGGGCAAGCCGGTCCAGACGTTCGGCAGTTTTAACTGCATCGTCCACCCAGCGGAAACCCTGGGCGTGTCGATCGGCCCCCTCGACGCCGGCAGTGGTCCGGTCGCTGCCTGCAGCCACCAGGCAAGCGTCGTAACAGAGGTGGGCGCCACCTTCGGTCAGCACAACGTTACGTTGATGATCGATGCCCGATACGCGGTCCTGGAGGAAATGATGACCGTAACGCCTGATGCACCGTTCCCGGGACAACACGACGCCTTCCCGGCTCTTCACCCCGGACAGTATTTCGTGGATGTTCGGCGTCCACTCGAATTCAGCGCGCACGTCTACGACGGTCACCTCGTGGTCGCGGGAAAGGCGGGATGCCGCCACCAGGCCGGCGAAGTTACCGCCTATGATCACCACGCGGCGTTTGGGTTGTGTCATCTCGAATCACCTTGCTGGTGTGGACGTGCGCCCACAGGGTCAGGCCAGAAAAACGACAAGAATAGTGAAATGATCTTGACCTCAGCGTGAAGATGCCAGGATGACTCGGGCCGACTGGACCCGCAGGGCTCAACTAGCGGGATTGATGATCGCTCCAGTGCACGAGCA
>JAAUYH010068823.1_pt1 | contig 41995 bp, 33 predicted proteins | sample 7278061 | NCBI WGS metagenome assembly JAAUYH01 (sample SAMN14350203, study PRJNA611818) | marine sediment metagenome | isolation source: surface marine sediment (0.6m) | place: French Polynesia: Moorea | collected 2018-08
CAACCTCAATTTTTTAACTTTAGATTTAACATCGAGCGCGAAGAATTAGAAAAAACAGGCGACTCTACTCGTCAATTTCACCTAATCTGATTGGTATCTACTCTACCAAATCAACCCTCCCCATAGTTCAATCAAAAAAAAATCTCAAGCTAAATATGTTTTCTTAACCACAAGCTGAGAAGAATCAGCGTATTATTGAAAATGATCTTTGGAAGAGTATAGTTGAGACTTACATAGTAGGATTTGTATGGATTATGAGCAGAATTTAGAGTCAACCGTCCCAGATGATGCCTTACAGGAAATTTTCAGTAAGACATGGTCTATAGCCGAAAAAAAACAACAAGATATTCTTTTTATATTATCTGTCTTAAGAGGTCTAGAGTTAGTCCATCGTCAAATTCGTACAGAACTGTTTGAGCCTTCTTTGCCAGAGACACGCAACGATTTATATCAATTAGTTAAGGATATAGAAGAAAAAGGAGGTTGGCCCTATATTGAACGGATGAAATTACAAGATTTATTACGAAATCTACAATTAGATACGATCGAGGAGACTACATCAAATCAAGAGCAAGTCTAAGCCCGACTTTAGATGAGTTTTCTAGTTCTCAAACTGGATGGAAGAAGCTAATCTAAAAAAAGTTATTCGCTCTACTAATATTTAGCTTTATGTCTTTTACTATTAATCCGATTAAATTTGGTACCGATGGCTGGCGCGGAGTAATTGCTGCTGATTTTACTTTTGAGAGAGTGGCAATGCTAGCACCTCTAGCAGCAAAGGTTTTAGCTGATAATTACGGCAACACGGCAAAGAATAGTAAGGTAATTGTCGGTTACGATCGCCGTTTTATGGCAGAAGATTTTGCTAAAGTAGCAGCGGAAGCAGTACAAGAAGCAGGATTTGATGTTGTACTATCTCAGTCTTATGCTCCTACTCCTGCTTTTAGTTGGGCAGCAAAAAGTGAAAATGCGTTGGGTGCTTTAGTTTTAACTGCTAGCCACAATCCAGCGTCTTATTTGGGTTTGAAAGTAAAAGGTGCTTTTGGTGGTTCGGTTTCCCCAGAAATCACTAAGCAAATTGAAGCATTGTTACCGAATCCTCCTTCTTTTAGTGGAGAGAAAGGAAAGCTAGAATTATTTGAGCCTTGGTCTAGTTACTGTAATGGCTTACAAGCTAAGGTTAATATCTCGGCAATTAAAAACGCGATCTCCTCGGGAAAACTGCGGGTTTATGCTGATGTGATGCACGGCGCAGCAGCTACTGGTTTAGAAAGACTGTTGGATTGTCCGGTTGAAGAAATTAATAGCGATCGCGACGCTCTTTTCGGTGGTGGCGCACCAGAACCATTACCTAAGTATATTCCTTCTCTTTTTAAAGCAATTAAAGAAGCAGCTAATCGATATCCCGATACCATTAGGGTCGGTCTAGTTTTTGATGGAGACAGCGATCGCATTGCTGGTGTAGATGGTCAAGGTAATTTCCTCAGTTCCCAAATTCTGATTCCTATTTTGATCGAACATTTGGCAAAACGCAAAGGAATGACAGGAGAAATCGTCAAAACTGTAAGCGGTTCGGATTTAATTCCTCGTCTGGCTAAATTGTATGGTCTAGAAGTGTATGAAACTCCGATTGGTTATAAATATATTGCCGATCGCATGTTATCGACAGAAGTGCTAGTCGGTGGAGAAGAATCTGGCGGTATTGGTTACGGTACTCACATTCCTGAGAGGGATGCCTTGCTTTCTGCTTTATATGTTTTAGAGGCGGTAGTAGAGTCGGGTAAAGATTTAAGCGATATTTATGCCCAATTACAGCAACAAACTAACTTTAGCGCGGTTTACGATCGCATCGATTTACCCCTAGCTAGTATGGATGTACGAGCAAAACTGCTAGAACGTTTACAAAAAGATACACCAACAGAAGTAGCAGGGAAATCGGTAGTAGACTGTCTGACAGTAGATGGGTATAAATTTAGGCTAGAAAATGATAGTTGGTTGCTAATTCGTTTTAGCGGTACCGAACCTGTTTTACGCCTCTATTGTCAAGGTCATACTATGCCAGAAGTGCGAAAAACTCTAGAATGGGCTAGGGATTGGGCAAATAGTTAGTGGTTAGTGATTGGGGGCTGGTGATTGGTGATTGGTGATTTAGTTTGGTAAGCAGTTTATTCTATTTAGAATGAAAAAATTGATTGTGGCAACTGGGAATCCTGGTAAATTAAAGGAGATGCAGGAATATCTGGTTGGTTTGGATTGGCAATTGGAGTTAAAGCCGAAAGATTTGGAGATTGAAGAGACGGGGAAGACTTTTAGGGAAAATGCTGCTTTAAAGGCTTCTAGCGTTGCTAAAGCTATGGGAGAATGGGCGATCGCGGATGATTCTGGTTTGGCAGTAGATGCCCTTAATGGCGCACCGGGACTCTATTCAGCACGTTATGGCAAGACAGACGAAGAGAGGATAAATCGGTTATTAAGGGAATTAGAGGGTAAGGATAATCGTACAGCCCAATTTGTTTGCGCGATCGCCATTGCTCGTCCTGATGGTGCGCTCGCTTTACAGACAGAGGGTATTTGTCCAGGAGAAATTTTGTATTCTCCTCAAGGTAGCGGTGGTTTTGGCTACGATCCTATTTTTTATGTACCTTCTCAGCAACAAACTTTTGCCCAAATGTCACCAGGAGTTAAAAATAAAATTAGCCATCGAGGTAGAGCTTTCGAGAAACTGTTACCTCAATTGCAAAGTATTAATTTAGGAAGATAAGCTAATTTATGATTTCGGAGGCGATCACTTTAATCTTAAACGTCAGCTTAGACCTTTTCTCTTCAGAATGATAGCTTATATGCTATCATCTAGCTATGACTACCAGAATTGTCATTGATACAAGTGTCTTTATTGGTGCGCTTATAAGTACGACTGGTGCTAATCGGGAATTAATTCGGCGTTGTTTAAAGCGAGAATATCAACCATTGATGGGAAACGCTCTGTTTTCCGAGTACGAATCAGTTATGAATCGGTCAGAAATTTTGACTAAATGCTTAATCAGTCAAAAGGAGATTGAAGCATTATTGGCAGCTTTTATTAATGTCAGTCAGTGGGTATCAATCTATTATCTATGGCGACCAAATCTCAAAGATGAAGCAGATAATCACCTAATTGAATTAGCTATGGCAGGGCAAGCAAAAATTATAGCGACTAACAATATTAGAGATTTCCACAATTCTGAGTTAATTTTTCCCGATTTAGCCATCAAAAAACCTGAAGAAATAATTAGAAATTAGATAAATATGGGTACTCTCACAATTCGTTTACCAGACGACAAACACTCAAGATTAAAAGAACTAGCTCAATCAAGAGGGATCAGCCTCAATAAATTAATGGAGGAATTTTCGACCATTGCACTAGCAGAATTTGATGCTCATAATCGTTTTAAGGCACTGGCTGTTAAAGGAGATCCAGAAGAAGGATTGAAGATATTAGATAAATTAGATCGTTTGCATCAATCTAAATAGGGGCAAGAGATTATAGCGTCTCTCATAGTTGTGAGGTACAGTCAACACTCTCATTTTTGTTGCTTGTTGATTGAAGTGTACCTCATGAGTCTAAGAATCGCTATATACCATTTATCTTTAGTTCGATCGCCGATCTTGTAGGTTAGGTAATACGAAGTAAAACCCAACATCAATTGAAAACAAGACTCTCAAGATTAGAGCGATCGCACTCAAAAACTAACAACTAACAACTAACAACTAACAACTAAACCAACAAACCAACAAAAATTAATTAATACAGGTCTAGTACTGCGATACCCTAGATCGAGTACTTAAAATTTTTTTTATAGACCACTTATGACATCTGTTGATATCTCCCAGCGTACTATCCGTATTGGTTCCCGCAAAAGTCAATTAGCTTTAGTACAAACTTATTGGGTAAAAGAAGAACTAGAAAAACACTTCCCCCAAATTAAATTTGAAGTAGAAACCATGAGTACTCAGGGAGATAAAATTTTGGATGTAGCCCTGGCAAAAATTGGCGATAAAGGTTTATTTACTAAAGAATTAGAAGTAGGAATGCTTAATCATCAGACTGATTTTGCAGTTCATTCCCTCAAAGATTTACCAACTAACTTGCCAGAAGGATTAATGCTTGGTTGTGTAACCAAAAGAGTCGATCCTGCTGATGCGTTAGTTGTTAATGAAAAAAATAAAGATAAAAAACTAGAAACTTTGCCAGAAGGTTCGGTAATTGGTACTTCTTCTCTTAGACGCTTGGCACAACTACGCCATCATTTTCCTCACCTGAGTTTTAAAGATATTAGAGGCAACGTAAATACCAGGTTAGCCAAATTAGATGCAGGAGAATACGATGGCATTATTTTGGCGGTAGCAGGACTAAAGAGATTAGATATGAGCGGACGCATTCATCAAGTTATTCCCGCAGAAATTTCTCTTCATGCTGTCGGACAAGGGGCATTGGGCATTGAATGTCGCGAAGGGGATACAGAGATATTAAAAGTAATTAAAGCCTTAGAAGACCCAGAAAGTCGCGATCACGCTCTAGCCGAAAGATCGCTTTTACGCAAATTGGAAGGGGGTTGCCAAGTTCCTATTGGAGTGAATACTAGTATTGAAAATAATACCCTGACTTTAACGGCAATGGTGGCTAGTTTAGATGGTAGCAAGCTAGTAAAAGATACCATTAGCGGTCAACCTAGTAACGCAGAAAAACTGGGAATAGATTTAGCTAACCGCCTACGGGAAATGGGTGCAGGGGAAATTTTAGCGGAAATTCTTGCAGAAGTCGATCGCCATTAGCTATAAGCTAAAATAAATCGAATATTTTTCGATCGTCGAATCATAAAGGAGATTTTTATCATGCAGATAGTTAAAAAATTAGCTTTATTACTATCACTCAGTTTGGCTCTGTTTGTAGGAGCTTGTAGCGAAGGTGGTGTTGAAAGCGAAAGTCCTGGAGAACAAATCGAAGAAGGCGCAGAAGATCTCGGAGAAGGTATTGAAGAAGGCGCGGAAGAGGTAGAAGAAGGCATAGAAGGCGAAAACTAAGGTTTCGACAGCCATTCTTACTAAATATATTTAGCAAGTTAACTGAAATAAGAAATTAGTTAATTTTTTCCCACTCGATCGATTTTTATCTTCGGCTTATTAACAGAGTGAATGGCGACAGAGAGATTATTTTAGAGAATAATTATGCCCTGATTAAAGAGCGATAAAACATTAATGAATGTTCTCTAGGCAAATAATCTCGATCGCCTTTATTCTATGAGTAAAAATTCTAGGATTAAAAATGTCTACTGATTTATTGACTTATGCCCAGTGGTCGGGTATCGCCACTTTGGCTTGTTTAGTATTGACTGCACTAAGTTTTATTGTAGGTTGGGGTTTCCGTTTTCGCTTAGTTGGTGTTACCAGTTTTATGGGGGTAATTACTCTCAGTATATTGGCTTTGGGACTAGGATTATTTACTAGAGTACAAATAGATGGGGCAACTCGTTATACTCTTGTCTATGACAACGGAGCAAATCAAGCGGTTGTAGCGGTATCTCCTCAGATAGAAAAATCAGCAATAGAACCTACTTTACGCCAAGCTGCGGTCGATTTATTTTCTTATGGGAGAAGTGGCTTAAATCAGGGCAATAAGCTCACAATTAAATTAAGAACAGTGATTCACCCAGAGCCAAATATGTCTCGACCACTTTATTTAGGACAAATTAAGCGATCGCTAGGAGCTAAAAATGACGATAATATGGAAATAGAAATATTTAGTCAAAATATAGCGCAATTGCCCAAAATAGAAGAATAGCAGTGGCAAAAGAATATTCATCGCTAGAAAAATTAGAAAAATTTAAAAATTAATTTGAAATTATAGATAAGTGAATTAGGCATTAAAAATAGTAAGTAGAAAATTATTATCCTATGGCAGAAAAGCAAATTCAGTTGGCTGAATTATCTAATAACCAAGAAAATAAATTAACTCCCTTATTAATTGCTCCGACTCAAGTATTGCGAGGCGAAAAATGTCTATCCAACTCAGGAGAAGCGATCGCCCGTTTGGGTAAATTTCCTCTGGTAGTAGCTGGAGATCGGACTATAGAAATTATTCAACCCTTTTTGCAACCAATTTTAAGCCAATATAAACTAAAAGCAGACTATGCAAGCTATAGTCCAGATTGTGCTGAATCTTCCCTAATTATCCTCAAAGAGAAAGTCGCAGCCCATCAAGCAGACTTAATTATTGGAGTTGGAGGTGGTAAAGCCCTCGATACAGCTAAATTACTGGCGCATCAATGTCAACTACCGATTATTACTATCCCTACTTCCGCAGCTACTTGTGCTGCCTGGACTGCTTTATCTAATATTTATTCAGAAGAGGGAGCATTTCAGTATGATGTAAGTTTGGCTCGCTGTCCTGACTTACTTATTCTCGATTATAGTTTGATTAGAACTGCACCTGAGCGTACCCTAGTAGCAGGTATTGGCGATGCGATCGCTAAATGGTATGAAGCTTCTGTAAGTAGTGGTAGTTCCTCTGCAACCTTAACTATTGCTGCCGTACAACAAGCTAGAATTTTGCGGGATATCTTGTTTCAAAAGTCAGCTATTGCTCTAAAAAATACCCAAAGCGAGGACTGGCGAGAAGTGGTAGATGCTAACGTACTCCTAGCAGGAGTTATTGGTGGTTTGGGAGGGGCAAACTGTCGTACTGTGGCTGCTCATGCAGTACACAATGGTTTAACTCACATTCCGTGTGCTCACGATGCTTTACACGGTGAAAAAGTAGCTTATGGCATTTTAGTCCAACTGCGCCTAGAAGAGATGGTACAGGGCAATCAACTATCAACCGCAGCCAGACAACAGTTGTTAGAGTTTTATACAGCTATTGGCTTACCTAAAACTTTAGAAGATTTGGGATTGAGAGATGTTAGTCTAGCTCAACTGCGCCAGTCAGCAGAAATTGCTTGTAATCCTCACTCCGATATTCATCGTTTACCTTTCTCTGTTTCACCAGAACAGTTAATGGCAGCCATGGTTTCGACTACAGTAACTCGTTCTGCTATAGAAAAAATTTCCAGTCAGACTTAATTGATATTGCTTCATTATTCTTGTTGAAATAATCTTCTATAGTTATCAGCTTAAGTTAACTCTACAGTTTTGTTAGAGGTAAGACGCATAACTTATCTTGTAAAACCCAATATAAAAAATATTGAACCAAAGCAACTAATCCTAACCTTGCTTGGGCTAACTCTGGCGTTTTTTGTTTAACTTCGCCGTAAATACGGCATTCAGCCCAAAAATCTAAAAATGCTTCACTCAAATTGTGAGCTAATTTAAACCAATTAACTTTTTGTGAGTTCGTAATTAGCTCATCTACCACTATTAATAAATGAATTAGCAAGTATTTTTCCCTGGGATGTTCTAACAAAAAAACACCTTTAGTATCTACCCAAGTAAAAGTAATCGGTTCGACTATTTCCCAAACATAATACTTATGTTTGATTTTAATTAACTTCTCCTGATGTCCCAAACGCAGTAAACTACAACTACGAGCATGAGCATACTGAATTACAAACACATCCCCATCCCCCTTATCTTCCCCATCTTCCCCATCTCCCCCATCTCCTCCCTCTCTACTAACCCAACTAACTACTTCCTCTAGCCAAACAGCTAAAGCGCGATCGCTCAGATGAAAATCAATCCAACCTGGTGATACAATCTGAACTGTAAATTCCAGTATGGGTTGTGTTGTCGAAATTACATCGGCTATAGGTAAAAACTCTCTTAGGTTTTTAGCTACTGTCAAGGGCGATAAATGCCAATGATTAGCTAGAGGAAAGGCGATCGCGCATCGATAAACAATATTTAGTGAAGAAATGTTATCGAAACGGCATAAAACGATTTTATCGGCAATTAAAGCTTTTATTAAATTAAAGTCAGTATTTAATTGAAATTTGCTTTTATATAATTGGATTGACTCAAGTATATGTTGTTTTAATAGCTTTTCGATCGCCAAATATTCTTTATTTACCTCTAATTTAAAAAACTTATAACAAAAAGTGTTTTTTGATACATTGTTATCCATGTAAAATCAATTAAGCAATGATATATTACTAGTTTGCCTCTTCAAAATATGGAATATTCCGATCGCTCATCAGAAGCATCTCGCCCTTTTCTCTCTTGGCAGCGCATTGTTGATTGGGCGCAAACACACTATCGCGAACGCACATTTAGAAAAGACGAGCGCATACCCGCTCGTTCGGGATTGCTATATTTAGTCCATCAAGGTGCCGTGCGTTTAGTCGGTGTATCCCGAACAAAGACAGTGAGCGAAGATGAACCACAAGAGATAGAGACCTCCGTTGAGTTTCCTGAAGAAGCTTTTCTTGGTTTTGTAGATGCCGGTCAACCTTTTGAAATTGTAGTTCAGTCTTCTTTCAGTCTTGAAGCTTATGCCCACATCGATCGAACTGCTATAGTATGGATGTACTGGCGCGATCTAGAAAATTGGTCTCATTTTCGGCAAGAAGTTTTTGAAGCTTTTCGCTATCAACATCAACGTAAACTTTTGTGGTTAAGTGCTTTAGGGCAGAGAAAAACAATCGATCGCCTTATCAGTTTTTTAACTTTACTAATAGAAGAATATGGCAAACCAGCAGAACAAGGTTACTACTTACCCTATAGTTTAACCCATGCTCAAATAGGAAGTGCAATCGGTTCTACTCGCGTTACCGTTACTCGTTTAATGGGTAAATTACGCAAACAGGGCTTAATCTTAATTCAAGAGGATAATTTAATTTGTATGCCCAATCTCGAACAAGAGGAAAGAAATAAATAAAAATTACTTCTCTTGAGATGTTTCAGCTAACTTAAGAAGCAAGATATAATTTGTTACGAAACCTATTAAGAAATCTTGCTATGAGTAATCCTGTTGTCCAAGCCTTTTTTTTTGGCAGAGCCTTAGCCGAGGTTTTGAGCGAAAAAATAGAAGATGCTTTTACTAATATTGTTAGCGAAATCGGTAAGTTTGATGCAGAGCAAAGAGAACACCTAAGAAAATTTACAGAAGAAGTACAAGCTAGGGCAGAAAGAGTAGCAGCGAGTAGTCAGCCTAATGCTTCTACTTCTAGTCCTAACGGTAGTAGTTCGCCTGCAGATTTACAAGAAATGCTCGATCGACTGAGGGCAGAGATCGCTACTCTTAAAGCAGAGTTAAATAAATATCGTCAGGAATAAGTTAGAGTTAAGAGAATCTTTACCCAATTAAGATTCATTTTTAAAATAATTGTCTTGCTCTCCATTACAAAAGTTTTTAGTTAAAATTACCAATTAAAAAAACCTAGTGTCTGCTGTTTCCGCCAATACCCAAGATTCTCCAAGTTACAGGTCAAATCCTGCCCTTAATCAATCTCTTATTAGACCAGAAACGAACCAAAAATCCTATCGTTGGAATCAAAAGAAATACTCTCGAAATCGTCGCAGAATAGACATATGGCTTTTTGTTTTCAGTATGTTGTTTAAATTCTGGCGTAATAACCAGAAGTGGACTTATGCTGGTGGTTTTAGTGAGGAAAAACTGGCAGTTAGAAGAAAATTACAAGCCATTTGGATTAGAGAAGGTTTATTAGATTTAGGGCCTACATTTATCAAAGCAGGTCAATTATTCTCTACTCGCGCCGATCTATTTCCTACCGAATATGTCAACGAGCTTTCTAAACTACAAGACCGAGTTCCCGCGTTTTCTTACGAGCAAGCTGCTGCGATTATTGAAGAAGATTTAGGAAAACCCATTACCAAATTATTCCGTAAGTTTGACCCTACTCCTTTAGCTGCTGCAAGTTTGGGGCAAGTACATAAAGCACAGTTAAATAATGGGGAAGAAGTAGTTGTTAAAATTCAAAGACCGGGTTTAAAACAACTATTTACTATCGATCTGGCAATCCTCAAACAAATTGCCCGTTACTTTCAAAGTCACCCTACTTGGGGAAAAGGAAGAGATTGGCTGGGTATCTATGAGGAGTGTTGTCGGATTCTTTGGTTAGAAACAGACTATATTAATGAAGGTCGCAACGCTGATACTTTTCGTCGTAACTTTCGGGATGAAGATTGGGTTGCCGTTCCCCGTGTTTATTGGCGATATACTTCTCCTCGAGTCTTAACTTTAGAATATGCCCCAGGAATTAAAATTAGTCATTATGAAGCTCTAGAAGCTGCTGGTTTAGACAGAAAACGATTAGCACGGTTGGGTGCAAAAGCCTATTTACACCAATTACTCAATGATGGTTTTTTCCATGCAGACCCCCATCCTGGTAACTTAGCAGTTAGTCCAGAAGGGTCACTAATTTTTTATGATTTTGGCATGATGGGAGAAATCAAAACTAATATCCGTGAAAAACTCATGGATACTCTTTTTGGTATCGCCCAAAAAAATTCTAATATGGTTGTTGATTCATTGATCGAACTGGGAGCTTTAACTCCTACAGGCGATATGACTCCCGTGCGTCGATCGGTTCAATATATGTTAGATAATTTTATGGACAAGCCTTTCGAGGAACAGTCTGTAGATGCTATCAGCGAAGATTTATATGATATAGCCTATGGTCAACCTTTTCGTTTCCCCGCAACTTTTACTTTCGTGATGCGAGCTTTTTCTACCTTAGAAGGGGTAGGTAAAGGTCTAGACCCTGAATTTAATTTTATGGAGGTTGCACAACCATTTGCAATGCAGCTTATGACTAATAGTAACGGCAAGAATGGCAATACAATTTTAGACGAATTGGGTAGACAAGCTGCTCAAGTAGGTAGTACTGCTCTAGGGCTACCTAGACGAATAGAAGATACAATAGATAAGTTAGAACGAGGAGATTTGCGACTCCGCGTACGCTCTTTAGAATCAGAAAGGGTGTTGCGTCGTTTGAGCGCGATTCAACTGGGAACAAATTATACTTTAATATTTAGTGCTTTAATTTTGTCTGCAACTCTCTTATTCGTGAATGGCGAGCAACTAATAGCACTAATCGTTGCTATAGTAGGGATGATTCCTGCTTGGTCACTATTTCGTTTATTAAAGCGTCTCGATCGCATAGATCGAATGTTTTAAATGTATGTAACTTTTTAGAATTTAGCTAATTATCTATGAAATGTCGCTTTACAGGTCTTACAGATACAGGACTCGTAAGAGAAGCTAACCAAGACAGCTACGCAATCGACGAACCTCAAGGACGTTTTTTTATCGTAGCCGACGGTATGGGTGGACACGCCGGTGGACAAGAAGCGAGTAAGATTGCCACAGAGCAAATTAGAAAATATCTAGAGGCTCATTGGGATTCTTCTATTTCTTCTCCTGAGTTACTTAAAGAAGCAATTGATGCAGCCAACCAAAGTATTCTTGAAGATCAATCCAATCACCCAGAGCGAGGTGATATGGGTACTACCGTGGTGGTATTAATTTTTCGCGAACGACCTTGGTGCGCTCATGTAGGAGATTCCCGTCTTTATTGCTGGCGAAATTCTCACTTAGAACAAATTACTGATGACCATACCTGGGTAGGGTTGGCTCTTAAATCGGGGGAAATTACCAAAGAACAAGCAAAATCCCATCCTTGGCGTCATGTTTTATCGCAATGTTTAGGACGTAAAGATTTATATAAAGTAGACTTTCAAGAACTAGATGTCAAACCAGGCGATCGATTGTTATTATGTAGCGATGGTTTAACTGAAGAGGTATCTGACGATTTGATTCGTACTCATCTTAATGGAAGCAAAACCTGTGAGCAAGCAGCAATAGAGTTGGTTGAAGCAGCTAAAACTTCCGGAGGCTCTGACAATATTACAGTAATTATAGTTGCTCATGAAGGATAAACTCGATCGGCGATCGAGTTAAAGAGAAAAATTTTTACTTATTACCTGTCCCGCTTTTAACATTAGAGAGTGGGTTTTTTTGTTTTGATTAGAGATTACTTTATCCTATCTTTAATTAGAGAAGAATTTTATTTAGATAGTGTGATTTTTTTTTAGTTGATAAGATGTAATTGTTTTTCAGGGTGATAATAAATATTATCAGTCCTTAAGAACTTAAACTAACAATGAAGCAATTATCTAAATTATGGCTCGATTTATTCTTCTGCTTTATCTTGATTTTTTTGACAGGGCATACTTCTAATAATTTTCCGCAAAATCAAGTGTTCTCTCACAAAGATTTACTACCTACATTTATGAAATTAGGTGAAAATAACTAAAAGCAACATAATAACTATAAGTAAGTAATACTATTTGAAGATTATCTTTTACACAGCAACACAGTTTATCCTGTAAGATACAAAACTTGTTGACTGAATAAAAATGAAAGTAAAAGCGATCGCTTCTTGGTGGCAGTCTTGGCACAAATATCCTCGGAGTTGCTGGTTATTCTCCTGGGTTTGGCTACTAATAGTTACTTGGGTTGCTTTTGTTTGGTATTTAGGCAGTACTGGATTAGTAGACGAAACAGAACCTCTATTTGCAGAAGCTGCCCGTCAGATGACCGTCACGGGAGATTGGATTACACCCTATTACAACGGAGAAACTCGCTTCGATAAACCTCCCTTAATTTACTGGTTAATGGCGATCGGCTATAAATTGATTGGTGTTAATGAATGGGCGGTGAGACTTCCTTCTGCTATAGCTGCGATCGCTTTAGTGGTTTTTGGTTTTTATACTCTCAGATATTTTGGTTTTACTACTCCAGGAAATGCCCAAAAAATTACCAGTCAACCAGACAGAATAAAACGCCAGCTGTGGCTTTCTGCTTGGATTGGTTCTGCTTTAATTGCTTTTAATATTCATACAATTATCTGGGCGCGGACGGGAGTTTCCGATCTGTTGTTGAGTAGTTGTATGGGGACTGCCCTATTTTGTTTCTTTTGGGGATATGTACGGGTAGAAAAAACCGAGAAATCTTGGTTATCTTTTCCTCATCCCTGGTATCTAAGTTTTTATATCTCGATCGCTTTAGCGGTTTTAGCTAAAGGCCCAGTAGGTATTGTTTTACCTGGATTAGTTATCTTTACTTTTTTGCTCTACACTGGCACATTTTGGTCTGTTTTGGCAGAAATGAGTATTTTGTGGGGATTAGTGGTCTTTTTAGTGCTAACCGTACCCTGGTATATTTTAGTAATTTTAAAAAATGGTCGAGCTTACATCGATTCCTTTTTTGGCTACCATAATTTTCAACGCTTTACTGATGTTGTTAATGGTCACGATGCACCTTGGTATTTTTACTTTCTTATTGTTCTGTTATTATTTGCTCCTTGGTCAGTATATTTACCTTATGCGATCGCTCGTCTACGGTTGTGGCAAGTTTCTTTCTGGCGCAAACAACCCCGTCATGCCCAACTAAGTTTATTTGCTTGCTTGTGGTTTGGGTGTATTTTTATTTTCTTTACTATTTCCATTACTAAGCTTCCTAGTTATGTTTTACCGTTAATTCCTGCTGCATCTATTTTGGTAGCCCAGATATGGAGTAAAGAATTAACTAGTTTTCCCAAATCGAAATTTAATTATGGTTTTTTGGCTAGTATCATCGCTAATCTCGTGTTGGCGATAGGATTAGCGGTTGCGTTTATCTATCTTCCTAATTTTATTGGTAAAGACCCTGCTATTCCTAATTTAAAAGAATTAATTGTAAATTCAGGATTATTCTGGCGAGGAGGACTTGTTTGGGCTATTAGTGTTGTAGGAATAGTTTTATTTATCTGGCAAAGAAAACAATGGCGTTGGTTGATAGCTGTTAACTTAATTAGCTTTTTTGCTTTAATTATTTTTGTACTGCTTCCTCTTTCTTTTTTTATCGATCGATATCGCCAATTACCTTTAAGACAAATATCCGAAACTATTGTTCGGGTAAAAGAACCACAAGAAGAAATTTGGATGATTGGTTTTCAAAAACCTACTCTTGTTTTCTATACTCGGCATCCCGTCAGTTTTTTGAAACATCCTCAAGATTTAAACAGCTATTTACAAACCCAAACAGATAAATTGGCTCGATCTACTCAAATTTTGCTTGTCAGTCGTCCAAAAGAGATTAAAAGATTAAATTTTCAACCCCAAGACTATCAAAAAATTGACACTCGAGGAGCTTATCAATTAATTCGTTTACAAATTGGCGATTTGATAGATAGAGTCCGCAACCAATAACTAACTACTAACCACTAACTACTAACTACTAACTACTAACCATTAACCACTAACTACCGATTATTTCCGATACCTGCTGCAATCTGAATTACTTTAACTAAATTAGCTAAATTACTTTTCTCTTTGGGTAACAAACAGGGAAAAACAGCAAGACCTTTAATTAAGTTAGCTGCTTCTGTGGTTTTAGCATCTAGAGTTACTAGAGGTAAAGAAGACAAACTGGCAGATTTTCTGAGCGATCGCAAATACACTAAAGGTTCTTGTAAAATACGACCATCTAACACAATGGCATCTATCTGCCAAATACGGGCTAAAAGTTCTCCTTGTTCTAAACTATCTGCTTCTAAAACTCGATGATTTAAACCCGATAAATGTTCATTAAGGGCAAAATTCAAGTTAGAATTTTGAGTAATTTTTAAATGACTAGTATTTTCTGATTCTGGATAGAGATGTAATATGGTTAGTGGTTTTTGCGTCTCGGAAACATCTTGCTTAAACGAGGGTATTATTTTTGTTAAGGATTTTCGTTTTATGGGTAGAGTCAAAAATCCATCCGCATCAGTATAATTTTTTTGTTCTGCATCTGTTGCAACTATCATAAATACGGGAATTTTAGAAGTAAGAGAATCAGATTTGAGTAAAGTTAGTACTTCAGTATCAAAAAGCTTAGAGACTGAAGGATTAAGGAGAATTTTAATAGGTTTGAATTGACGAGCCTTCTGTAAAGCTTCTGTAGCAGTACGGGCAATAATCGGATAATAACCTAATTCTTTAAGCTTGAAATCTAGCTCATTTATTTGACCCACCACCGAATCGATTAATAAGACTAATAAATTATTTTTAGGCACGATGGTATCTTCTTGAGGCTTTTGTCTGGGATGATGGTGCTGATAACTTAGCTCTAAACTTTGTCTTAATGAAGCAATAGAAGAAGAATTAGAGATGATATCTGAAGATATTTTTGTAGAAGAAGAAGGTAATAGTACAGTAAACTTACTACCTATGCCCGAACAAGAAATAAACGAAATATCTCCGCCATGGGCTTTAGCTAATTGTTGAGCGAGGATTAATTTTAATCCTATATCATCATAGCGGTGGTTTAGATAATTTTCCGATTGAAAACATTGCTCTAAAAGAAGGTGTTGAGTTTCTTCGGAAATGCCAATGCCATTATCTGCAATAGTAATAGCAATCCAGTTACTCCAATAATTGATGGTAATTGCTATATTCTTTGGTTGACTAGATAATTTAATCTCTTTGCACTGAATAGATTTTAAAGCATTTTCTAAGAGATAAATTAAAATTTGGCGCAAACGTATTTTATCTGCTACGATAACCTCTAATTTCTTGTCAATAGAGAGTATTAGTTGAGGTTTAATTAAGGCTTTTCCTTCAAACTGACTCGATTCTTCTAATCTACTTACTACTTGCTGATATGCTTCTTTACACAAAGATTTAATGGTAATAGGCTCGAGATTTAACTTCAGCTTGCCTGTTGCTAAATAAGTTAACTCGAGCATATCACTAACTATTTTCATCAATTGTTTTCCACTGCGATAAATCAACTCACTGTAGCGAATTTGACGTTGATTGAGTCTTCCTAATTTTTCATCTTTTAAAAGACTAGATAAGCCCACAATTGCAGTCAAAGGGGATTTAAGCTCATGACTGATGCTAGCTAAAAATTCATCTTTTAACTGATTTAACTTAACTAATTCAATATTCTGTCGATATTGTTGATGAGTGAGTTTTTCTGTTAGGGGTAATTTTATCGCTATTACTAGCCAGATTTGTGGAGGTGAATTAGTATAGTATAGTCGCTTGTCTGACAGCACCTCGATTGCGAGACAGCGCGTTGCGGAGGTCTCCTCCATTGTAGCGACTGTCGAGGGCGGGTATAGCGAGGTTTCCTCCCCACTCCTCTCGGTCAATTTTATCGGTATTTTAATATATTGCCACTCAGCTTTTGCTTCTGGTAAATAGGAAGAATTTAATTCTAAGTTTCGCGACTGTAATTGTTCATTTTTCTCCACATAAACTTGTTTGGCAATCGGTTTTTTTGTAACCACTTCAAGTATTTTTTGAGACTCAAAAGTTATTTTTTGTGGGGATGCATTAGCAAAAGAAGGAGATAGATAATAATTACCCTTTATACAATAAGGGGTTAGTTCTTTTTGACTAGGGATAGATTCAAAACAAGGTGAATTGACACAAAAAAACTTAATAAAGTCTTTAATCTCTAAGGGATTAGATATTGTGGTTGTACCAACTTGGTGTTGCCAGTATTGATTTTGATATAAAGCACTGCCCGATCTAGTTTGCAACATCAAAGGTACAGAAATTTGCTCTATTAACTTAAATATAGGTAAATACAATGAAGGTAGAGTTTGAACTTTCTGCCGAGATGAGTAGCGATCGAGCTTAATTTGATGAGTAAATAGCCATTGGCTAAAGCGGAAAGTATCTAGTAATCCTAGCAATTTCCCTTCTACATCAGTAACAACATAGTTTTTTCGATCTATCTCAGTCATTACTCCTTGTTTTAGATAAGATAATAGTCTCTCTAAACTAAGGTCTGATTTCAAACTAATAATAGGCTCAATCCATCTAGTTAATTCAAAACGATCGGCAATATCATCACAAGCCCCAATTTGCTCCCCATCACAAGATTCTGTACTATCTAGATCGACTTTTGACCATTGTTTCAGAACCGATGCGAGTAAACGACTACCATTAATTACGCCAATAGGGTATTGTTGCTCGTCTACCACTGCGATAGTAGGGTGTTGACTCGATCGCAATATTTTCAGTATATTGCCTAAGTCCGCTTCTTGTGGACAGGTATTAATGGGACAAATAAAATCTTCCAAAATATTGTGAGAACTAGACATGAATCACTCTACGGGATTTGTATATGAAGTCACTCGATCGTATTTACCAATATGCTTTGTGTACTAATTTAGAAAAACCTCTGTTTCGTAAGAGGAAGAGAAAAATCTTGCGCTCGGGATTGTTCTATCTATTTTGGTAAGAAGTCTAGTCCTCATACTTATCTTTTTAACTAGACTTGCTACTCCTAATAGATAAAATTATTATTTTTTAGACAAGATGCTACAAACTCATTATTGCGTTAAACAACCACTTTGAGGAATTTACTTCTTACAATTGATTACAATTTTCATAGTGGGTGAATAAATGTTAACTTTTTATTAAGTCTGGCTAATTAATTATGTAAATATGAAAAGTTGTTATTTTTTGTCAATGTCAGATAAGCAAAATTAATCTTTGTTTGTGGTATTATTTTGTCTAGTCAACTTTTTATTTGTATCTTTCCCGTCAATGAGAAGCAGCCTCAGTCTTTATCACAATGTCTGAGTGAAGAGCGTTATAATCTGAGATACATCGGTAAAGCCAATCAACTGAGCCAATTTATCGAGCCAAACAAAGAAAAGATAGATTGCTTAGTATTTTTCCAACATACTGCTTTTACTTCTACTTTGTTGCAACTAGCTGACCGAGGAACTTTACTGCCAATGGTCATTGTTGAAGGGAATAATTCTTCAAATGGTTCTCAGTTAAATCCTTATGAAGGAAATTTGCTAGAGACAGAACTCGATCGACAATTATCTTTTATTTATCATAGCGCAGAGGTTAGATTGGAGCGATCGCAACTAGAACAACTTCCCTCTTACATTAACTTGGCAATTACTAAATTTCTTCATCTCGCTCCTGCTTGCACTCTTAATGATAGACTTACTCAGTTTGAAACCGATCGAGAAGAACCTCAAAACAACTTTTTGCTTCTTCAGCAACGTCGCCTAGCCGAGAAATTCAAAGAAAGGTTAGGATACTTAGGGGTTTATTACAAGCGAAATTCTCAAAATTTCTATCGTAATTTATCTTCAGAACAAAAACAAGCTTTTTTAGAGCAATTAAGTTTAAATTATCGTCAAATTATTCTTGATTATTTTGCAGAAGAGCAAGAAATTAATCAAGCAATAGATCGATTTGTTAATCAAGCTTTTTTTGCTGATTTTTCTGTTGCTCAGATTTTAGAAATTCATATGGAGTTGATGGATGAATTTTCTCAACAGTTAAAGTTAGAAGGAAGAAATGAAGATATTTTGCTTGACTATCGTTTAGCTCTAATTGATATTATTGCTCATCTTTGTGAGATGTATCGTCGTTCTATACCAAGAGAAGATATTCCTTTCGAGCTGCTTTTTAGAGTAGATTAAATGATATGCTTCTACAGAGCTTATTATTATGTTATTTCAATATTATCTAATCTTATGAGTAAATTTAAAAAAACTTACGTATTAAAATTATATGTTGCGGGAAATACGGCTAACTCCGTGAAAGCTTTGAAAACTTTAAAAACTATTTTAGAAAAAGATTTTCGGGGAGTATATGCTTTGAAGGTAATTGATGTTTTAAAAAATCCTCAGTTAGCTGAAGAAGATAAAATATTGGCTACACCAACTTTGTCTAAAGTTTTACCACCACCCGTACGTAAAATTATTGGCGACCTTTCCGATCGAGAAAAAGTTTTAATTGGTTTAGATCTGCTCTATGAAGAAATTAAAGAACGAGAAGCAGAAATATAACAAACTAGTAAAAGTCTCATAAAATAACTATATTTTTCCTTTTTTTAGTTCATTACTTTTTTTAAACTAATAAAATTTAATTTTTTCTGTATAAAACATGAACCAACCAAATCCTAATGATTCAAAGAGAGATGAATTATCAACTCAAGGAGTCCGTAAAATTCGGACGATAATAGAAGGATTTGATGAAATTACTCATGGCGGATTACCGATGGGTAGAACGACACTAGTAAGTGGAACATCTGGTACAGGAAAAACTCTACTAGCAATGCAGTTTCTCTACCACGGCATTAAACACTTTGAATACCCGGGGCTATTTGTTACATTTGAAGAATCTCCAAAAGATATTATCCAAAATGCTTGTAGTTTTGGTTGGGATTTACAAAGTTTAGTCGATCAGGGAAAACTATTTATTCTTGATGCTTCTCCCGACCCTGAAGGACAAGAAGTAGTCGGTAATTTTGACTTATCAGCTTTGATCGAGCGTATTCAGTATGCCATCAGAAAATATAAAGCCAAACTAGTTTCGATCGATTCAGTAACGGCGGTGTTTCAACAGTACGATGCTGCTTCTGTAGTCAGAAGAGAAATATTTCGTTTGGTTGCTCGTCTCAAACAGCTAGAAGTTACCTCTATTTTAACCACAGAAAGAGTACAGGAATACGGACCGATCGCGCGTTTTGGCGTAGAAGAATTTGTCTCGGATAATGTAGTTATTGTCCGTAATGTTCTAGAAGGAGAACGTCGTCGTCGCACAATTGAAATTCTTAAGTTACGCGGAACGACTCACATGAAAGGAGAATTTCCCTTCACCATTACTAACGATGGAATTAACATCTTTCCTTTGGGGGCAATGCAGCTTACTCAGCGTTCTTCTAATACCCGTAGTTCTTCAGGAATTAAAACTCTGGACAAAATGTGTGGCGGTGGTTTCTTCAAAGATTCTATTATTCTGGCAACAGGGGCTACAGGTACTGGGAAAACCTTGCTAGTAAGTAAATTTCTCCAAGAAGGTTGTCGTCAAGGAGAAAGAGCAATTTTATTTGCCTATGAAGAATCGAGAGCGCAACTATCCCGCAATGCTTTTTCTTGGGGCATAGATTTTGAAGAAATGGAACAAAAAGGGTTACTTAAATTGCTTTGTTCTTATCCTGAGTCAGCAGGGTTAGAAGACCATCTTCAGATGATTAAATCAGAAATTAAAGAATTTAAACCATCTCGCATTGCCATTGATTCTCTTTCTGCATTAGCTAGAGGAGTAAGTAATAACGCTTTTCGTCAGTTTGTTATTGGTGTAACTGGTTATGCCAAACAAGAAGAAATTACTGGCTTTTTTACTAACACGACAGATCAGTTTATGGGAGCCCATTCTATTACAGAATCCCACATCTCTACCATTACCGATACTATTATCATGCTCCAATACGTAGAAATTCGGGGAGAAATGTCTAGGGCAATTAATGTATTCAAAATGCGTGGTTCTTGGCACGATAAAGCTATTCGGGAATATACCATATCTCAAGATGGACCAGAAATTAAAGACTCTTTCCGCAATTACGAAAGAATTATTAGTGGTTCCCCGACCAAGATTACAGTAGACGAAAAAAGCGAACTTTCCCGCATTGTCAGAGGAGTAAAAGATAAAACAGTGGAGCAATAATTATCTTTATCTTAATTTTAATTTTAATAAATAGATTAAGTTAGAAGCTTGTCGCGTTTTTGTCACGATTAAAGTTCTATATTGTAACAAAGCTAACAACTTTTTTCTTTGACAGGACTAACTAATTAACATGGCAAAGCTAACGATAAAAGCAGTCATCAAAAAAATAAAAACTTGGTTGACTTCTGTGGCTGGTTTCTTTCGCATTACTCAGTACTTATTTAAGGCTAGTCAAGATCGAGACCTCTATCCTATTCTCCGTTCCTATATTGGAAAGATACCCTTGTGTATTTTTTCTGAGCCATTTCTTTGGCTAAAAATGCTTTTGAAAGCTGATTCCCGATTTCAAAACTCCGAACAGCGACCCTATGCATTTTATGTTCCCCATCTTACCGCTATTTCTTTTGGTAAGCCAGATCGAATTTCGGCTTATTTAGAGCAAAATTTTCAGCAGATATGTGAAGAATTTACTACTGTTGCTCCTCCAGAAATTACTACTCCTTCTAAAGCCTTGGTTCAAGAAGGAACTTGGAATACTTTTCCCTTAAGACGTTCTTCTAAATTACAGAAAGAAAATATTGCCCGCTGTCCGCAAACATGGAAAATAGTCGAAAAATGTCCTCTTCTAGAAGGTGTAGAAGGTGGAGTTTATTTTTCAATTGTTTATCCAGATACTCATATTCGCAGTCATTGTGGTCCTTCTAATGTAAGATATCGTTATCACTTAACTATAGAAGAAGCAGAAAATGCTCGCATCCGTTCTGGTAGTCAATGGCGCAGTTGGGAACGAGGTAAATGCTTGATTTTAGATGATTCTTTTGAACATGAAGTTATTCATTCTGGCGAGAAAAGAAGGGTTGTTTTTATAGTAGATTGTTGGCATCCCGACTTAAAAGAAAAAGAACGAGAGTTTCTTATTAATTTACATCAAGTTTGGCGCAAACCAAAACGAAAAGTTGCTGAAAAACAGTTGGATAAGGTTAAAACTCGTGTTTTACCAATCTAAGCAGCACCAGATAATGGCAATTCCTTGATTTTCCGTGGGTTTTGAATTTTCCGATAGTTTCTTGGTTTCAGCTTTTGGAGAGCAAGTGTCGCCTAATAGATCGATGCGACAATTCCCGAGCAAGCAAGCGCTCCAATCATGGAGACATTTTACCTCGTTTTTGAGGACGAGTTCCTCTTGCTCGTTGACCTCGTAGCATAAGACCATACAATCGAACTAAAACTAATACCAATTCTCTAAATTTTGGCTACAGATAAAGCCTTCAGTACATAAGTCCGCCCCGTAATCGAAGCAACAACCTCTTCGGTCATTTTTTTAAGCCTTTGAACAATTAAGCCTTTAAACAATTAAGGTTTGCAAAGGTACGGAATGCACTACCACTTTCCACCTCGAATTCAATTCGAGGTGGGTTGGCAGTTTGTTCGCCCAACGCCTTCTTAATCCCCCAGTTAGCTTATGCCACAGAATAAAAGTATAAGCACAAAATACCAAGATAAAATGTCTTTTTAAACTCTTTTTAAGTACCCGTGCCAAATAAATTACCTAATTAAGATCTTTAGTAGGAGCGTGGTTAGTAGTTAGTACGATGTTAAAAGTATGTAAACAATTTTGCTTAGGTACTTATCTCTGACTTGATATTCTTTTAACCCTAGCATCCTTTGACTTCTCTATAAAAAACTTCGACCCAGTTTCTCTCTGAATAAGTATCAACCTTTTATCAATTAAATCCAAAGCTAATTCTGGTTTTTCTGAACTCCTTTTTTTGGGCTTTAGTTTTCAGTACATCATCGAAACGTTTATACCATCGCTCAAAGTAAAGAGGCATAGCTTCAGGAGTTGTTTCTTTAATCAGTAGCGATCGCCTATGAAAACAACATCAAAACCAAGTATTCAAAGTATTATACCCGATTTAACTTTGGTAATTGTTTAAGTCCCGTTAATCATTTAATTTGCTGTTTATGACTGACGCGGTGAGGGTTTAATTATTTATTTTCTAATTAAATAATATGCAGATGGGACAATGCGCGACAGCTTAGCCTTCTTTTCAAGAATTGGTATTAATTGGCTAATTGGCTCATTCTATCATCTTCTCAGATTTCGGTTGGCGATCACACCTCAAAATGGTAAAACACGAGAAAATAAAAGCTGCCTAATATTTTAGCCAATTAATTAAATAAACTAATAATTACTAATTTTATGCAGCATTACAGTCTCAAAAAAATAAAAAGAAAAATCTTAAATTTATTGGACAAAACAGATCCTAATGAAAGTATAGAACCACAAATTTTTAAAGTACGTACTCAACTTTTAAGTCAAGGAAGAAGTGATTATACTTTAGCTCGTACTAAAGCGATGAGTATCAGAATTAAATGCTATGCACAAGGAGGAGAAAACGCTCTTCATACTCATCCCGGTCAAGACCATACTTTTATTGTTATGGCTGGAAAAGCTAAATTTTATGGGGTAGATGGTCAAGTTACCGAACTCACTAGAAATCAAGGTATTTTAATTCCTGAAGGCTTTTACCACTGCTTTTCTAGTTGCGGAGACGAACCTTTGGTTATGCTACGTATATCAGCAGAAAAAAGAAAAGTCCCTGCTCGTCGGATTGGTATTGATGGTAAGCCTTTTAGTGGCAAGACTGAAGAAAATAATTATCAAGAGAAAGTTCCCATTGAAGGTTTATATTACGAGTGACCTACCCTTAGCCTAAAGGCGTAAAGGCTTCTTGTATCATCCCGACATATATCTAGACAAGAACAACAAATGTTGAAAACAAGTCCCCGAAAGAGGTCGATCCTCAAGCTTCTTGATGCAGTCGCTCATGGGGGAAACCACGCCAGTTCCTACAACGGAGGACACCTCCGCAACGGACTGGCTCCCCAAGACCGCGCTGCATCGCTTTTTGCTACTCTTGCAAGTAGCCTGTTTGGGCAAGCCCTGCCCTACAGTGAAACGAAAAAAGTTTCTAACTTTGACGCTTGGATATTTTACCTGTACAAGCTTTTCTGTACAGAACCTGCTATATCCAGTTTTCAAGGTACTTTTCTACCTCTGCTACGGACATCTCACGCATTTGAGGAGACCTCAAATGACGTGTCCTTAGTTTTTCGCTTTTTGGGTAGACAGAAGTATTGTACAGCGACTAGAAACCTTGCTCTATGAAGATTCTACGTCAAAAATGTAAAGTTGTGAGCGATAGGTTATCTCGCTCGTTCTTATCCTGCTCCGTTTAGGAAGCAGGTATTCCCACTCGCACTATAAATTTTAGAGTTTGCAATATATTTAAATATCTCAAATTCATCCCACACATAAATTGAGGTGGGATTTTGTATTAGTTGTCGATCGTGAATTATCGATCGTATTGTAGTTAGATAAAACAAATACAATGCGAATATTATCAATCCAAAATCTTATTTTAGGTTAAATGACTATAGAGCGTAAACGTTTAATTATTGAAATGGGGATGGGAGTTGACCAACACGGTCAAGATCCCACTGTAGCAGCAGCCAGAGCGGTACGTAATGCTATTGCTCACAATGCCTTGCCTGGGGTTTGGGAAGTGGCTGGTTTGAGCCATCCCCACCAAATGATTATAGAAGTCAAAGTAGCAGTCCCTTATCCAGAGCAAGTTAGAGAAGAAGAGGTTTTAGCTGTTTTGCCTTTTGGACAAAAAACGCTAACTGTAGAGAATGGCGGTATGATAGTTGAGGGTCGAGCGATTGCCGAACTAGATGATAAAAATGATGAAATGCTAGTTGCGGTTGCTGCTGTAACTGTTTTGGTTGAACCAAATTAATAATAATTAATTAAATTTCGATACCCTCATACAGTATATTTGTACTATTGCTACAGTGAATAAGCAAATTCACACAAAGAAAAATAGGGACAAGTAGAGCAATTAACATCTGAAGGTTTTGCCTGATAATTACCAGCACTAATTTGCTTAACTAAGTCTTTTACTTCTGAGGTTAAGCTATTTAATTCAGTTTCAGAAAAACTGTACAGACTATCATGGCGGAGATAGGCGATATGTGCCTGTATAGCTCCTAAAGCGCGAGCATAAGCCCACAGTTGAAAGCGGTGATGGTGAGGAGAAAAAGATCGATCGCTTTTATAGTCTAATACCCAATTATCTCCAACTAAATCGACTACGCCAATAAAAGTTATTTGTCCTAATTGCAATCTCACTTGTTTTTCTTTGGCGGTAGCAGTTTGACGAAAAGGTTGATAAAGGGGAACTTGGTAAAATCTGTGCGCAAGGTTAATTGCTTCTTGAATTACTTCTGGACTCCAACTAGAACCCGCAAAGGGGGATAAACTACTCACATCAAACAGATCGTATTCTAAGGCTTTATGTACTAAAGTTCCTACCTGCATACTGTAGGCAATACCTTCTCCTAAGCCTGGATGTCCTTGAATAAAACGAAATTGAAAACGTTGAGGACAGCGAACATATTCGCTCAATGCCGTTACTGGTAGTTCGGATATACCAGAGCCCACGGGAGAGAGTAGAAGTGAGGGAGCAGGGGGTGCAGGGGAGTAGGGGAGCAGGGGTGCAGGGGAGGATGGAGGAGATTGGGGAATTAGTTGAATAGGAATTTGAGCAGATAGTAAACCAGGGGTTAATCTGGCTAAATCTCCTTTATCTGATTCGGTTGCACTGAGAATTAGATAATCTCTCGCTCTAGTTAGGGCTACATAGAGAATGCGAAGGGCTTCTTCTGCTTCTCTTTGTTGTTGTTGATATTCCAACCATTGATAAAGAACGGGTTTTTGAATTTCTCCTCGTTCATCTTTAGTGTTGAGAGCAACGCCTAATTTGGAATCAAAATGCACTGGGGGAGAAGATTTAGGACGTTCTCTACTCAAATCTGCCACTACCACTAATGACCACTCCAAACCCTTGGCAGCAAAAATAGTCATTAGAGAAACTGCATTATCTATTTCTAAAAGAGGGCGAGGAATGGCTATTTCTTCATCAACCAAACGCTTGAGACGACGTACTACGCCAAATATATCTTCTGTCCCTTGTTCTAATTCTTTAACTAAATGACCAAATCCTTGCCAGTCTGCTAGTCGGCGTTTGGCTTTGGGTAAATTAGCAATAACAGCAGTATATCCTGTCAGGCGATCGACTAGTTGTAAGATACGAGAGGATGCTTCTTCTTTAGTTTTGTCGAGTAATTGTTGGAGTACGGTAATTGGATGTTCTAGTCCACTTATCTGACTGGTTTTAATTTTTGTCCACCAATCAATTTGCTTAGTTTGTTCTTGTATCCCTAGTGTAAATAAAAGGCGATCGCTAATGGCAAAAAAAGGACTTCTTAACACTGCGATTAAAGCAATATTATCTCGGCGATCGGCAAGAAAACGCAATAAAGCATAACCATCTTTTGCTTCTCTGGTAGCGAGTAAATTACCACCCCCAGCGGGTGCAACGGGAATTCCTGCTGCTGCTAAAGCCTCACTATAGTAGGTTTCTAAAGGTTGCCAAGTACGAGTCAGAATAGCAATGTCTTTGGGTTGCAGGGGACGTAATTGCTGAGTTTGTTTATCATAAATTGGGGTATTTGCTTCCAGCATTTGTTTGAGTCTCTGAGCGAGATAAGAAGCTTCTAAATGTTGACGCTCAGTTTTATTACTTTCTCGATCGGTTTCAACTGCAAACACCTGTATATAGGGAAAACTGTTATCTTCCTTCCCTATCTTCCTCATCTCCTCCATCTTCCCTATACTCCCAACTTCAAACTCACGGGTAGCACTTAAGTCCTGATGATATCTGCCTAACAAGCCCGCAAAGATATGATTAATTTGCTTAACTAAAGTTTGATGAGTACGGAAGCTTTGACTCAGAATAACTTCTTTGCCTTTATGGTTGAGAATTTGTTGCCTGAAATATTCAAATACTCTAATATCTGCACGACGAAAGCCATAAATGGACTGTTTGACATCACCGACGATAGTTAAATGAGCATTTTTGGTCAAATTTGTCAGTAATTGCGCTTGGGTAGGATTGGTATCTTGGAATTCATCTACTAAAAATACTTGCCATCGCTGATGATAGTAATTTCTGACATCTCGATTATTTAAAGCTTGGAGGGCATAAATTTCTAAATCGGTAAAACTCAATACTCGCTCTTGTTGTTTTTGTTTGGCTAAATAAGCAAAAACTTCTTGATAGGCTTTAGTTAAAGCAGGTAAGGTTTGCTGGAGTCGATCGTCTGCTGCACCCAATTCTAGATTGATTAATCCTTTTTTAACTATTTTTCTAACTAATTCCCGTAGAGATGTTAGGGTTTCTTTAACAATGGGCAGAACTTCATCTTGCCAATTCTTTTTACTACCCATATTGACTTTAATTTTATCTAGAGTAGCTAGAGCTTCAGCTATATTTTCTTCTTGTTCTAAATCTGTCATAGCTGCTACTACTTGCTGGCGTAGAGTCTCTAACTTATCTCCCTCTTTGCCTTGATATTGATGCAAAATAGACCAAGCTTCGTGCCAAATGGGATCGTTTACTAATTCAATTAACCCTTGTTGACGAGCTTTAATTATTAATTTTGACCAGTCTTGAATTCCCCGATCTAGTGCTTTTTGGGCTGTGTAAGGATCTTTTAACAAAAAAGAGATAGCTTCAGACATTAAAGAGTAAGGAATTGTCTCATAAAATTGTCTGGGTAATTGAGCTAAAGCAGCTTGTAAATGATCGGCTAACCAAATTTGGTCTTTGATATCATCGAGAACGGTAAAATTAGCAGGAACCCCCGCAGATTGATAATGTTCTTGACAAATACAACTGGCAAGAGCATGGATAGTACTAATTTGGGCTGCTTCTAGTTCGGCTAAAGTTTCCAGTCTGTCAGGTAATCTTTGCGTAATTAGAGAGCGAATTCGCGCTCGCAATTCTGTGGCTGCTTTTTCTGTAAAGGTAACTGCTACTATTTCTAGAGGAGATAAATTACGTTCTTGTAAGTAATATAGATATCGCTCTGCCAGCATATGGGTTTTACCAGTCCCCGCACCCGCAGTTACGACTACACTAGTATGGGCATAAGCAGCTTGTTGTTGTTCTGGTGTTAGACTTGTGGACAAAATTTTAATAAATATCGGTTAAATCTACAGTTAATCCTGGTAGTATCTCCTCGCCTGATAAATTACTGGGATTTTTTAATATTTCCTTATCCTCCCCAAGACGATAAATTTCTACTTCTTTAGCGTCTGGGTTAATCAACCAGCCGAGTTTGACACCACAACTAAGATACTCAGACATTTTCTGTTGGGTTTTAGCTAATTCATCAGTAGGTGACATTAATTCAATTACAAAATCGGGATCGATAGGTGCAAATCCCCTCTTTTGTTTATCGCTCAAACTATTCCATCGGTTAATTGAAATCCAACTTACATCAGGAGAGCGAGTTGCGCCATTAGATAACTTAAAACCTGTAGAAGAATCAAATACTTTGCCTAATTTATTTTGGTTATTCCAATACCAGACTTGACCGAGTAAACTAGAATTTCTTTCGCCTGTAAGACTGCCTGTAGGGGACATAATAATTAATTTTCCTTGGGCATCGATTTCAAATCTCATATCGGGATTTTCACGACACAACTGCTCTAAATCGCGATCGCTAATTTGTTTGGTCAAGGCTCTAACATCGATGGCGTATGTCATTATCTTTGGTCAAAAGCGTCATTTAAACATTATAAATTGTCTCCTATCTTTGATAAGAGCGATCGCTCTTTTGAATTCTCTCTAATGCGAAATTTTTATTTTATGCAAAAATTCTATTATTTTATTAGGGACTACAATTTCTATATTGGTTTTAGTCTAGAAAAATGACGCTCTCACAAGTTTGGGGTTCTTTAATTGTCTTAGTGGTATGTCCTCTTTTGGGAGGAATACCCTTAATCGAATGGATTACCTATGGAATTACCGGTCGTCAGTTATCTAAGCTAGGCACTGGCAATATTTCTGTATCGGCAGCTTTTTACCATGGTGGTAAATTAGTCGGAATTTTAGCCGTACTATCAGAAGCAGGAAAAGGAATTATAGCTGTCTTGTTAGCCCGTAACTTTTTCCCCCTCGATTCTGTCTGGGAAATCATTGCTCTGATTGCCTTAGTGATAGGACGTTACTGGATGGGGAAAGGTGCAGGAACAACTAACGTGGTATGGGGTGTTTTAGTTCACGATCCGATCGCTTTTGCCTTAGTTTTTTTTATTGGTGGCATTAGTTTTACAATTAATCGCAATCGTTTAGTGGGAAAATTAGGAGTACTAGTTTTATTTGCTATTATTATGGGGCTGCGTCACCCTAGTCAACCAGAGTATTTTGTAGCAGCAACTGCTCTTGCTAGTTTGTTGGCATGGATTTACCAACAAATACCTGACGATTTAGATTTACCCGCTACGGGAGGAGAAGTCGAGTCTAAAACTGTGTTTAGTTTTTTTCGTGGCAATAAAGCCATTCAGTCTTTAGAGCGTAAATTAGATGCTAGTAAAGTAGGGCAAAAAGCTGCTAATTTATCCTTCCTCAAACGCCTGGGTTATTCAGTCCCCGATGGTTGGGTTATACCCGCAGGAGATGACCCCAAAACTGTAACTAAATTTTTACAACCTTCAGTCACTAATCCTGTAATCGTGCGTTCATCGGCAATAGGAGAAGATTCAGCCAATGCCTCAGCAGCAGGACAATATTTAAGCATTGCCAATATTACTAGTCGTGAAGCTCTTTACTCTGCAATTATTGATTGTCAAGCTTCTTACATTGAAGCTAACGCGATCGAATATCGCCGTCTCATGAATAGTAACTCAGACAATTCAGAGGAGACAAGCTCGACAGGAATGGCGGTAATAGTCCAAAAACAAATTGAGGGATTATTTTCAGGAGTTGCTTTCAGTCGAGATCCTCTCAATCAGTTTAGTCAAGCAGTAGCGATCGAAGTTTTACCAGGAGAAGCAGCCCAAGTAGTATCGGGAAAAGTCACCCCACAACGATATTTAGTCAATCTCCCTGAACTTACTTTGGCAGAACAAGACCGTCAAGAAGAGCGAAATAATATTGTGATTACCCAAGAAAATTCTCACTCTTCTTCTGTGACCATTCCTACAGAATTACTCGAATCTGTCGCCCTTCTTGCTAGGGAACTAGAAGAGCTTTTCCAAGGTATCCCCCAAGATATTGAATGGACTTACGATGGCGAAAAACTGTGGTTATTGCAAGCACGCTCTATTACTACCCTGCAACCGATTTGGACGCGCAAAATAGCAGCAGAAGTTATTCCCGGACTAATCAAACCTTTGACTTGGTCGATCAACAAACCTCTAACTTGCGGTGTCTGGGGAGAAATTTTTCATCTAGTTTTAGGTAAAAAAGGACACGACCTTGATTTTCAACAAACCGCAACCCTACACTACAATCATGCCTATTTCAACGCCACTTTGTTAGGCACGATCTTTTTAAGAATGGGTTTGCCCCCCGAAAGCCTAGAATTTTTGACTAGAGGAGCAAAATTTAGTAAACCACCTCTAAAATCTACTCTCAGTAACTTATCTGGCTTATGGAAATTGTGCAAACGAGAATGGAATTTAGTTCGCGACTTCCAACAAGATTATGACAAGTTATTTGCATCAACTTTAGCAGATGTTAGAGAAACACCAGCTACAGAATTATCTCCCACCGAACTTTTGTCTAGAGTAGAAACGATTTTAGAAGTGTTAGAACACGCGACTTATTATAGTATCCTCGCACCTCTAAGCTTTGCCCTCAGACAAGCAATCTTTAAAGTAGAAGATCGACAACTAGACCACAGTCAAACCCCAGAAATTGAATCAATGCGATCGCTTGCAGATCTGGCTGCTGATGCCCTTAAATTATTGGCAGCGGAAAAAATAACTACTACTTCCAGTGCTTCTCTGTTTGCTCAGATAGCTGAAAATCCAGAAGGAGAAAGTATTTTAGCAAGATTTCAGCAATGGTTAGATAAATACGGTTATTTGAGTCAAGTAGCGACAGATATTGCTATTCCTCGTTGGCGAGATAATCCCCGTCCTGCCAGAGAAATGTTTACCCGCTTTTTTAGCGATCGCACACAGAGACAACAAGCCCAATCTATTACCCAAAAGCAAACCACGGACTATAAAACTAAACTAGTTCAAACCAGGTTGAATTTAAAAGGTAAAGTCGGTGAAGTCTATAATCAATTACTCGCTCATCTACGCTGGAGTTTTTTAGCTTTAGAACAGCACTGGCTACAGGAAGGAAAGTTACGCGCACCAGGAGACATCTTCTATCTAAAAATGTCAGAAATTCACACCTTACAAGCGAATTACACTGAAAAATTCAAACAAGAGCTCGAACAATTGATTGTCCAAAGAAAAGCGGAGTTAGCAGAAAATCAAAAATTGAAGCATATTCCCTATCTTGTCTATGGCGATCGTCCTCCCGTCATATCTGACACCAATACTCCCGTTATTGCCGATGCTCGAATACTCAAAGGTATCGGTACTAGTCCGGGTAAAGTAGAAGGCTCGGTCAAAATTTTATCTGATTTTGCCAATACAGACCAGATAAATAAACAAACTATTATAGTTGTTCCCTATACCGATGCAGGATGGTCGCCAGTATTGGCTCGTGCTGGTGGATTAATTGCCGAGGTGGGTGGTCGTCTATCTCATGGAGCAATTATAGCTCGCGAATACGGTATTCCTGCCGTCATGGATATTCCTAATATCAATAAAATTTTACACAATGGTCAAAAAGTTAAAATAGATGGTCTTTTGGGAGTAGTAGAAATTTTAGATTAATGGATAATTTTAGGATCGCAAATTAATAAATTTATATGCTAGCTCTTGTTATTGTTGTTGTTATAGTTATTTTGGGTTCAGCAATTTGTTCTGGCTCAGAAACTGCCCTGTTATCTGTTCCTTTAATCAAAGTTAGACAACTAGCACAATCGAAAAAACCATCTGCTCTAGCACTACTAGGAATTCGCAACAAAATTAATCGTCCGATCGCCACAATAGTAATACTCAATAATATTTTTAATATTGTGGGTAGTATTACTATCGGGACTCTAGCAGTAGACGTATTGGGGGATACTTGGTTAGGAGTATTTTCTGGAGTGCTTACTTTTTTAATTATTATTTTAGGAGAAATTATTCCCAAAACTTTAAGTGAACGTTATGCAGAAAATGTGGCACTATTTATTGCTATACCTGTTAAATTTTTGACTATTTTATTGACACCTTTAGTTTGGTTAGTTGAGCAAGTTACTGCCCCCATTACTCAAGGAAAACCGATTCCTACCACTAATGAAGCTGAAATTAAGTTTTTAACTAAAATTGGTTATCAAGAAGGAGTAATAGAAGATGACGAAGCGGAAATGATTCAACACGTTTTTCAGTTGAATGATTTAACTGCCTCTGACTTAATGACTCCCAGAATTATTGTTACTTATTTAAAAGGGGACTTAACTCTAGCTGAATGCCAGCAAGAGATTATTTCTTCCCAACATACCCGCATTTTAGTTATTGAAAATTCTATTGATAATGTAGTTGGTTTAGTCTTAAAAGATGATTTGCTGACGGCAATGATTGAAAACAATAAACAACAACTGGTTAAAAATCTCGTGCGCCAAGTACGTTTTGTTCCTGAAACTATTAGAGCAGATAAATTACTCAAAGTTTTTCAAGAAACTAGAGAACATTTAGCCGTTGTTTTAGATGAATACGGAGGAGTTGCAGGAGTAGTTACTTTAGAAGATGTTTTAGAAGTTTTGACGGGGGAAATTGTCGATGAAACCGATCGCAGTGTCGATCTGCAAGAAATTGCTCGTAAGAAAAGACAAAGACTCCTGCAATCAAGAGGAATTATTAACGAAGAAAAATCTTAGTATTACCGATACCACCTATGAATGTTGCAAACAAAAGTGATTAACGTGTAGAATTGCTTCACCATGATCGGGAACCCAAGCAACCCATTCTGTATCTGATTTTGGACATAAAAGCAAGGCTTCATCATGGCAATAAGGATTAAGTAAAGTGAGTAACCTTACCCAAGTATTAGATTTTGCTTGAGGAATTTCTGCGGGGATAAAATTGAGAGGAACATCACACCATTGAACCTGAGATTGTGAGCGTACAGTTGCGAGAACAGCCATATCATTAACTCCAAAAACTACAGTTTTCAACTTTTACAATAATAAAAAGCTAGAATATTCTGTATATAATGCTACAAAATATTAAAATTCTAATCTAGCTAAAGTCTCATATCTTAACAAAATATGAGTTCAAAACTCGAAATTATCATTCCTTAAACGAGAGAATATTGCCAAGAAGCCAGTTTTAAAATAGATTAATCTTCACCCAAAAACTCTAAAAGATAGTACCTAATGAACGATAAAACAACCAATCAAGATTCTTCTGCCCCAAGTGATGAATCCTTAAACCAAAAAGTAACACCTCTTCGTTGTTTTGTGGGGTCTATTATTTCTGGTGGGTTATCATTTGCTCTTTATTTACTTTTTTCTTCTATTTCTCAAACCTATGCAGCTAAACCCCTAGTTATGAATAGTGCGTTAGCATTAAGGATTTCTGTTGCCGTGCGTACTTTAGTCACTGGAGTAGTCGCCTTAGGGGCCTCAGTTTTTGCTTTTGTCGCTCTTGGTTTATTTTTACTGGGAATTCAATTGATAGTGCAAGGTTTTAAAGAAGGGAATGAGCAATAGGCATTGGTGACCGCCCTTCGGGCAAGGCAGTCGGCAGAGGGCGTGGAAAGGGGGCTTCAAACAACGAAAACTAGGGAGTCCAACCATTCGTAACAAGTTAAGATATCGAACATAATGTCAAGGAAAGCCGAAAGAAGTTTTTAAGCGAATAAAAGAGAAACAAACTCATTCATGGCAAAATAAACCTGGAAAATCATTACCAGAAGGAAATGCCCCGAAAAATCACTCGTGACCATGCCAAGAAAACGATGGCGACCAATGGTGGAAGAGCGCAGGGCTATTTCATGCTGACAATAATCTACCAAGAAATTCATTTCTTGGCTTAAAGTGCAAGTCCGTTTAAACGGACTTAGTACACTTAGACAGATAATTTATTATCTGGAGGCACGAGAATGAAATAGCCCTGGGAAGAGCGAGTTATTACCGAAGACTTAACCGCTTTATTAACTCCAACAATTACATCCCAGTCCCGTTTTTTTCGAGAATTGGGGCTCAGAGAGAGAATTCTGACACTTCCCTTGATGGTAGCTGCGGTGTTAACTTTGTTGTGGCGGGATGTGCCAGGAGTTACAGAATTAACACGATCTATATTAATGATTGAGTCTTACTACACCTATATTGTATCTCCAGGTAGTTATTGCCAATCTAAATTCGATAAATTTGTAAATAATTTGTAAATATACCTGAGTTCGACGGACTTAAAAAGAGAAAAATGCTCCAGTATAATTACTAATAAATCAAGTATAAATCCTGCAGAATAAATTCAGGAATTACACATAAAATTCAGAACATTTGAGTGTAAATAAACTAAAAATTATGGCTAAAGTAATTTTGGTCAAAGTCTTTCGTTTTCTCATCTGACGTTGCTAATCAAATTCAGTAATTACACGGAAACCAATATTTATCGGTTATAGGAAGCGATAAATATTTGTAAAGGGGACAAATTCATCAACCATCGTTATTTTCTCCGAAAGATTAAACTATCAAGAACTAAAAGTCTTGCTGTGCAAGACTTTCGATGATTAGTTTCTAACAGTTTTACATCACAGGTTCGGTAGAGCCGAAAAAAAGTGCGAATCGTAAGTTAATTTTTTTTATTTTGTTATTTGTATTCTCTTAATACAAGAGACAATTAAGTTGGATACATAAATCGAATCGTGTCTTTGCCAAAAAAAACCTAGACGATGTCCATATCTTTTTGATGAAAGCCTGTCTGTTGATCCAGAAAAAATAAAGCAAAATTAAAGCCTATATACATAAGTACTTTGGACATCAGATCAAAGCCCCTAAAAAAACCTTTTCAGTTCTCAGGAGGTGTAATATGTAATGACTAATTCTAGGATAGAGGAAGTGTTGGAAAGGTATGAAGATGCTTTGACTGCGCTTAAAAAAGAAGTAGAAGACTCCCCTATTAAAGACTCGGAGTTTAATAATGTATCAATTGACAAGTTGCCAGTCAAACAAGTTTTAGATGTTCTTGTGGCTCGCGATGCCCTCCAAAAACAACTAGAAAACAGGGATAATCCTGCAAAGATTCTTGTAAAGGTTAGTGAACTTGATAGAAAATTGAGGGAACAGTTTAAAGCGTTTTCCCAAAAAATTTGCCAGGAAGAGCAGCGCAAGATTGTGATTCAACTCAAAGATTTGCAGAATGTCTGTAAGAAGCCTCAAAAAAAAGCTTGGTAGTGGTTTCCCAAAATTAATGTCCGCTGGTGGGATCGATTTAAGTTGGCATGGAAGACTTTGGCTTTTCTATGGCTCGTAGCTACCTTAAGTCTCTTGATAGATATAGTAGGTATCTTCTCCCTTTTAAGTGGTGGACCAAATCTATTCGATTGCTGGCCTGTCATTATTCAGAGTTTCCTTTCATTCGCAAGTTTAGGAACACTCACGGAACCTGGGCAGACAGTTATGAAAAATACTCTTAAAAATCGCATTATTCCTAGTTATTTAAGGGAAAAAGACATGTTTGGTGCTGCTAGCTTACTCTTGTTAATTTTTGTTTGCCTCCGCTTATTCTTACCTAGAATTGCCCCAGTTTTCAGCAATGCTGGATTCCATGATTACGAAGTTGGTCGCTTAGCTAGTGCCCAATCCCATTACAAAAAGGCTCTTGCGCTCAACCCCAACGATGGTAGAACACATTTCTACCTCGGCTCGCTGTACGAAGAATTTCATGATTTTAATCGTGCTCGCACTGAATACCAGATTGCTCTTGAAAATGGTTATTATGCTGCCTATAATAACCTGGCTCGCTTGCACATACTAGATAAAAAATACAACGAAGCTGCTTATCTTTTGAGGCGGTTAGAATCAAATCCATCGATTAAACTATCAGATAATGATATTGTGAATTACAACCTTAACAAGAATCTGGGTTGGACGAGATTGGAACAAGGACTTCAAGCACAAAACAAGACGTTAAAAAATGTGTTTCTAGCAGAAGCAGAGGCGAAACTTAATGAAGCAATTGACCTAGCAAAAAAAACACAACTTTCTAAAACACAGCAGGCATCTGCACATTGCTTACTGGCGCATGTGCTGGAAGAGAAGGAACACGATTCCAAGCAGGTCCAAGAGGAATGGAGATACTGCCTCAGTAACAACCCTGTCAAGACCCCTGAGGAAGATGTCTGGAAATTTGAAGCAAAGAAACGATGTCTTGATGAAACTTCGATATTGGATGGAGGTGGATCGTGAAAACTAATATTGTTGATAAATTGGTGAGGTATTTGCCTAGATGTAAAAACATTTTCTTGAAAGGAAGAATTATCTTTGTCTTTCTGATAGTTGTAGCTAACATTGGATCTGTTTCCACCGTGCTTGCACAGGAAATTGAAATTATAGAGTGCAGCGGTCAAGTGTTACTCAAACGCGGATCTTCTGAGTACCGCTCAACTGGTGTTGGGGAAAGGTTACAGCCTGGAGATCTCCTGTTTCCCCAGTCAGGAGCAATAGCTAAGGTTCTCTGCGCGGATGAGGATTCAGATATCTGGAGAGTGCCTGTTGGCATTCCCTCAAGCATACACGAAGGTTGCCCTGAGTGGAACCCGTCCGTGGTAAAAGGAGAAACGAGATACAGACCTGGCGGTAGTAACCTGCAGATTCCTTACATTCTCCATCCTCGTATGACTTATTTGCTTCACGACAGGCCAACTTTTCGCTGGAATGGGGTGGAAGGGGTAACTAACTATACTGTGCGGTTGCTTGGACCAGGTGGATTAGAGTGGGAGACAGAAGAAAGTTCAACTGAGGTTGTTTATCCGAATAATGCCCCTCCTTTGGAGTGGGGAGTTAAATATTTGGTGACTGTTGAAGCTGACAACGTTTCTTCTCTGCAAGATGGTGGCGGCATCCTGGGGTTCGAGCTGCTCGATGAAGACACGATCCAAGAAGTAGAGGAGAAAGCGGCAAAAATCGCCGAATTGGAGGATCGGACGGAGGAAGAACGTGCCTTAACCTTAGCTAAACTGTACCGCGGAGAAAATCTAACTGCTGAGGCGATCGCCACCCTAGAAGCTTTGGTGGAGCAGGACAGCCAAACTGCACTGGTTTTCCGTATGTTGGGAGATCTCTACACAGAAGTTGGACTGAATCTATTGGCAGAAGCTCGCTACGAAAAGGCAAGCGAGCTGTTTGCCTCTACGCTAGCTCGGTATGCCCTGACCGCTACACAAGATGGCTTGGCAAGGACCAAATTGATGCTGGGTAAAATGCAGGAAGCCGAGCGACTGTCTGCCCAGGTAATAGCTGAATACCGGGAATTGGGTGACGAGCAAAGCGCAACTGGCTTAGAGCAACGCTTGGCAGAAGCAGCATCAGAAGAGGAACAGCCAGAGACATTACTCAGGGAAACAGATCCAAGTTCCGTAACCCAGATAATCACGCCGAGTGACTGAAAATCATCCTCTGCTACCAGCAGGCTTAACTAGCAAATTTGATGTTGACTAGCTTACCAGGGGTTGCCGATGATCGTAAAACCGCTCCAATAGTAGGGGTGCTTAAAGTCTCTGTCAGCTGACTCAGCAAGCTTGGGTGGCAGATCAAAACTTTTCTCTTCTATCTTCAACTTACCGTTCTCCATCCGTACTTCCCCATTAATCATGTCTAACTGAGCTTGCTGTAGAGCCTCTGCTTTAATGACGCCGGTTTTTTTCAACTGCTTGTAAAAATCAGCCATCAAACCGAATGTGCCTACTTGTTCGACGAACCAAAGACTTGCTAAATTTGACTTGCTTCCTGCTTTCGCGGAAAACCCAGCAAAGCCCAACTCGGCCTCCTTATCTCCCAAAGCTGTGCGACAGGCACTCAACACTATAAGTTCTGTGAGTGGATCGCTCAATTTCAACTCACGTACCTCGTTAAGTCCCAGCTTATTGTCCCGAAATTGGATGTAGGTGTTACTGGGCTGACCAGATTCAAAGTTGGCATGGGTGGATAAGTGAACTATGCCAAACGGGTCGTCGGCGCGGGCTGCTCGTAACTTGTCCTTGGTAAATTCATTGTTGCGTAACGACTTGCCAGACCATAGTTGTGTAATCACATCCAACTCGGTGTTCACAACTGGTAATTCTTTTTCTTTAGGGAATTTCGGGAATTCCACGGCTCCCATTGCCAAGACTGACATCTTCCTCACATCTTTATAGTGAGTATCAGTCAGTGAAAGACTGGGCATCAAGCCAACGCTGTATTTTTCCACTAGAAACTTTTGCCCATCATGGAGTGCCGCCACTGGCAGGGAGCGCAAATTGATATCCATAACGAACACGAGATTATCAATTTCTTGTTTTTGTAACTCCTCCTCCAGAGGAGCAACTAGCCACTGATAGAGCTGTTTAGCCGGTGGTAGGTAACGCTTGGAGGGTTCGAGCTTCTTATCATTGCTAATTTTCCGAAATCGATCAGCTGCTATCTTGACTTTCTCTCGCGTTGCTCCTTCTGCCCACTTCCGAATCGGTTGTCCTTTAGAGGGTACTAGTACCAGCTCTAATCTATCTTCCGGCTGACCCTTGAAGTCTAGCGCCTCCTCTGCTGAGAGAACAGTTTGCGGGAAGAAGATGGCATAGATTAGAGCTGGTTTAATGCCAGTCGCTTGTTCAATCTGGCGCAGGGTTTCCTGGATCTCATCCAGGTTTTTGATGGGAGTTCCGCTGATGCCTAGATAAGTCTCAAACTCACGAGTAAAGCGTGTCTCTGGGGTCAATGTAGAGAAAGGCTTGATTGCTACTGGTGAGATGGGATCTTTTTTTAGAGGTGGGATGGGTTTTTTTAGGGGGCTGATATCTCTCTCGAAAGGGGGTGGATCGACGCTAATAATCTGAATATTACCTTCTCTGAAAGTGAAGGGGAAGGACCTAAAAGGCAGAATTGAGAACTCACCACTGGTAATAGCAGCTTCCGTGCCGTTGATAGTAGCATCCCCCACCTCAAAGGGAGTCAAACCGCGTCCCCCATGTTGGATCGTGATGTCTCCTCCCCCTTGACCGCCTGCTGTAGAAATACTGGCAATTACATCATTATCGTCTGTGAAAGTGTCAGTGGCTCGGAAAAATTGCTCGGTTGTAATATTAACGTTACCTCCTATTCCGCTGCTACCGCCTTGGGCATTGATAGAAGTAACTTCAATATCACCACTGGGATCGAGGTTAACATTGCCTCCGTTACCCACACTACCCCTGGAATCAATCGTGCCGATGGTGATGGTAGTGGAAGCATCAACGGTAATATCGCCCCCGCTGGTACCGGAGCTAGTGAGATTGCCCGTAGAAATTGTCCCACCACTGTCGAGAGTAATCCCTCCGCCTTGACCGCTGCCCTGGGAACTCGAATTAATCTCAGCACTAATACTAATAATATCCCCTGCGGCATTGAGAGCAACCGCGCCCCCGCTACCATTGGCCGCAGAAGAGTCAAGGCTACCACTAGAAGTATCGATCGTCCCCCCGCTGGTGATTTCAATCTCCCCGCTATTGCCAGTAGTGCCATTGGCTGAAGAGATAATGTTGCCTGTGGTGATATTGCCTGACGCTTCCAGGTCAATCGCGCCCCCATCTCCCCCTACCGAACTAGCGTTGAGAGAGCCAGCCGTTGTATCAATTGTTCCGCTGCTTTCGAGAGTAATTGCCCCACCTTGACCACTGCCCTGCGAACTTGAATCGATATCACCTGTAGTAATGTTACCAGGAGCAGTGAGAGTAATCGCTCCTCCGTCATTAGTAGAGCTAGTGTTAAGTACCCCGATACTGGTATTGATATTGCCAGCGTTGCTGGTTATCGTAATTTCCCGACCAGGATTGGTGATATTCCCAGTAGTAATGTCTTGGTTGGCTAGTAGGGTAATTGTAGCGTTGTCTGCTCCAGTTAAGGTAAAACCTGTGGTAGTGATTGAGCCTGAATCGGATGGCGATCGCAAAGTAACAGGATCATTAAAAGTCACATCACCATTCAGGGTAATCTCACCGCTGCTGTTATCCCGTCCAATGATGATGGTGCCAGTTAACTTTGCTAGTTCCGTACTGTTTAGGAAAGCTGCATCTTCCCCACCGATTTCTAGGTCAAGATTGGGGGTTAATGGCTGCACGAGCAGCTCGTTGCCAGTTACAAAAACATTATCATCGCCAACAAGCTCAATACTGTCAGCGGTTAGGGTAATATTGCCGCTCCCCGAGTCGAGACTGCTAGTGGTTGCAGTGTCTTCAGGTTCAAAAACAACGATACCGTCACTGTTGGCACTAGTCCCAGTAAGGTTAATATTCCCGCCCCCCGAGTTAATCGGGGCTTCAACACCGATGCCAAAGCCCTCGATGCCACTGCTAGTCCCAGTGAGGCTGATATTCCCGCCCTCCGAGTTAATCGGGGCATCAACCCCGATCCCGTAACCGCTACCGGAAAGAGTAATATCTCCGCTCCCCGAGTTGAGCGGGGCATTAATAGCTATGCTGTCACCTATGATGCTGGTTCCATTGACAGTGATATCCCCACCACCTGTCAAGATAGGCTGATTGATGTCGACGGTTCCCCGGTCATTGCCATCGCTGTCTGCGTTTAAAAACAAGTTCAGCAAGTCACCGCCACCATTGCTGTCAAATATCTGTCCATTGATGTTGATATTGCCAGCTGCCTCCAAGGTTAGAGTATTATTACCCGTCTCGTTGAAATCAAGGTCTGTAGCTAAGGTGATATTTCCATCTTGGGTGCCTGTTATCCCAGTTGATACAATAACTGTGGCTCCGTTAGTCAAGGCAGCCAGGAGGTCGCTGATATCTAGGAATGCATCGTTATCGATTGCGGTAAAGATCTTAGAGCCATTCTCTTCCGTCTCATCGATATCAAAAGAGGACACGTCCGAATCAATGGTGATATTGTGCGGATCGATCAGCCAAGTCCCCCCTATACCAGCTGACGCAGAGACATTAGGAGAGTTGGTCACGTCCAAGAATCCACCACTACTGGTTTCGACAAAACCGCCATTGCCAGAATTCACACCGCCACGGGCACTAATAGAGCCATAGACGCGGGTGGTTGCCTTTGACCAAACAATAACGCGACCGCCATTGCCATCCGTCAAGGCATCAGCATTAATCGCCGAATCTTCACTGACAAATGTCACCTCTGCATTGGGTACTGTACCCTGACCTTTATAATCCCCACCAATTAATACCGTGCCACCGCCATTGTTCCCAGAGGCATCAATATTGGCTCCAATCACTCCCACCTTATCTCCCAAAACATTGACGCTGCCACCCGCCTCACCAGAGACATCGAGAGTACCAGAGGCGATCGCCGTACCCCCATCGGTGGGAATAGTCGTGTCAGAATTGTTCAGTTGCACTGTGCCATCGGAACTAGCACTCAATCCTGTCTCCACATTCTCTGCTGGACCCGTCAGCAAAGTGGGTAAATCTAATACCCGAATCGGCTGCTGCTGTCCATCCGCCGTTGTTGGCAGCTCAACTTCTAAACTGAGAACCTGCCCTTCTTGGCTAATTTGCACCCGACTGGTTCCCGGTACAGCCGTTACGGTAATGTTGCCTCCTGGAGCCTCTATAGTGCCAGTATTAATAACTGTCCCGCCCATCAGAGACAGATTGTGTTCCGGTGCTACTGTCAAGTCGCCGGCATTAATAATAGTTCCTGCTTGCGTCCCCTCAAATTGAAAGGCATTAGGGTTGCTCACCAAGTTGATATAGTCATTAGCGCCAAAAGCATTAAACCAAACCTCATCAAAACCAATCCCCGTAGCGGTGGTAGCAGTGAAATCAGCAGGGACATTTAAACTAGCATTGGCTCCAAAGACGATCCCCGCTGGGTTCATCAAAAATAGGTTGGAGTTGCCACCCGTGACTTGAATCAGACCATTAATAATGGAGGGATTGCCACCATTGATGCGAGACAAAATATTCCTAATCGAAGGATTGGACAGAAAGTTGGCAATTTGGTTGGCATCTAAACCAAACTCCTGAAAACTGTGAAACAGATTTTTGCCATCCCCCGACAGAGTACCACCGTCGATGTCAAAGCGGTTGCCTTCTTGGGTGACAATGGTCATTGTCCCGTCATTATTGGGGATAATTTGTTGGGCTGATGCAGGTTTGACTCCAAGGGCTGTGATGAGGGGAAGGGTCGCCATAAACAAGCTTGCTCTTCTGGTAACTACAGAGACTCGATTATAGGTAGTGATAACAATAGAGATCAGGAGTGACATAACAATTAGCCCTTAAAATTGATAATTTACACTGAAGTTCAAGCCGTTATCTTGGACATTATTGCCTCGGTCATCCAGGTCAATCAGGGGCGGAGCATAGTC
>JAAUYH010238774.1_pt1 | contig 41876 bp, 28 predicted proteins | sample 7278061 | NCBI WGS metagenome assembly JAAUYH01 (sample SAMN14350203, study PRJNA611818) | marine sediment metagenome | isolation source: surface marine sediment (0.6m) | place: French Polynesia: Moorea | collected 2018-08
ATCGTCGAACACACGGGCCAGACGTACGACGCCGTGGCCGCGGGCCTGGCCGAACTGGTCGCCTGGGGACTGGCGACGTCGGACACCTTCGCCGGACTCCGTTCCTTGATCGCGCCGGCCTCCCGGCGCAGCGGACGCCGACGTCCGCGGGCAGGCGCGCCCGACATCGATGCAGCGGGACGCTGGTCGCTGCTGGCGACGCCGCCGGCGACGGACGATCAACAGGCGGACAACCGCCCCAGCCTGGAGCACGTCGCCTGGACGCTTCTGCGCCGATATGGCGTCGTCTTCCGCCGAGTGCTGGAACGCGAGACCGGGTTGCCGCCGTGGCGCGACCTGCTCAGAACCTACTGGCGGCTCGAAGCGCGCGGCGAGATCCGAGGCGGCCGCTTCGTGCAGCGCTTCTCCGGCGAACAGTTTGCGCTGCCCGACGCCGTCGGCGCCCTGCGCCAGACGCGCAAGCGCCGAACCAGCGGCATGCTCGTCGCGGTCAGCGCGACCGACCCGCTGAACCTGGTGGGCATCATCACCCCGGGTGAACGCGTGCCGGCCGTCGCCACCAACCGGGTGCTCTACCGGGACGGCGTGCCGACGGCAGTGCAGACCGGCGGGCGGGTGCACATCCTCGGTGAGCCTGCGCCCGAAGCCGAGTGGGAGGCACGGCTGGCGTTGACGACGTCGACTGCGCCGAGGGGGCGTGGTTTGCCAGCGTGACGATTCAGACGGTCGTGTCGTGAGCTCGGCTACGCGTTGGCGCGGAAACGCCGACCGTCCGCTCAAGGCCGTCAATACCTCCTTCAACCTTACCGGCCACCCGTGCATCCAAGTTGGCAGAAGCCAGCTATCTGCCTGGAGGAAAACGGATGCGCTGCGGAACACCCAAGCCTCAGGGTCGGCTACAACACGCACTCCCGCCGCAGTTCGTTCTGATCGCGGCCAGCATCGCAATTCTGTCACTGCCGGGGTGTGCCCCCGCGTCACGGGTCGCTAACGGCACGACTCCGCACCTGTCTGCGAGACTCGACGCCAACTTCGAGGCAATGCTCGCAAAGCGAGGCGTCGCCACGCTCGGCGCCGGGATCATCCGCGGCGGCGATCTCGTGTGGACGGGCTACTACGGGGAACAGGCTCCCGGCATTCCGGCCGGACCGGACACGATGTTCAACGTGGGCTCCATCACGAAGACGGTGACCAGTGAGCTGGTTGTGCGGCTCGTGTACGACGGCGCCATCTCGCTGGATGAGCCGATGTCCGCGCACTGGATCGATCCCGATCTGGTGGACGATCCGCGCCACGAGCGGCTGACGCCTCGACTGGCTCTCACGCACCGGACAGGGTTTCCGAACTGGCGATACATGGATCCGAATTTCAGGCTGCGCTTTGTCGCCGACCCGGGAACGCGCTTCGGTTACTCCGGCGAGGGCATGGACTACGTTGCCCGCTTCGTCGAAAAGAAGACGGGCACGTCATTCAGCGCACTCGTCGCAACCCACGTGTTCGACTCGATGGGCCTCGACGATATCTCGATCACGCGACAGGACTGGGTGGTGGAGCGGCTCGCGCAGCCGGTGGACGAGACCGGGAAGCGGCACGCGCCCTTCTGCAGCAGCGCTGCCGGTGACTACTGCCTGAGCGACGGGGACTGGTCGGCTGCGGACGAACTCACGACAACGGTCGAAGCATACGCCCGGTTCATGATCCGGGTCATCGATGGCGCCGGCATCGACGACGCGATGCAGGCCCGGCGATTCGAGATAAGCACCCCGCATGGCGACGATCCTGTGCTGGGCTGCAAGCTCGCTGATTCCGAAAGGTGCCCGCGAGCTCAAGGTTACGGCCTGGGCTGGGAGATCTTCGAGTTCGACGACGTCAAAATCGTCTCGCATGGCGGCAGCGACTGGTCGGAGCGCGCCATGGCCTACTTCGACCCGGTATCGCGCGACGGTATCGTCCTGTTCATCAACGGCCCGGCGTCAACGAGCACCGAGGCGCTGATCGAGGGCATGCAGCTGCTGGATCCGGGATCGAGAATCGCAGAGTTGTACCGGGGATGGGTGGACGCGTACCTGGCGGCGCAGGCTGCAGATCGGAAAGAGCAATAAGGGCGCTATCTTCGAATCGACCCTGGCGACGACCTCAATCCTCGTCCTGGTCTTCTGGCTTTCGCACCCGGTCGAGAATCGACTTCATCCCCTTCTTGAGGGTTTCGCCGGTGCTCTCGGGGGAGCTGAGGTCTATGCCAACGACGGACATGGCGTTGTTCGCTGCTTCGCCTATCGCCGACCAGACACCAGCCGCTGCAAGCGATGACTTGTACTCGAACTGTCCTTCATTGAGGACCAGCTCGAATTCCAGCGGGAACTCTCCGTCAAAGCTGTTCACATATCGTGTCAGGGGCGCAGTGACAAACCGCGTGACTCTCCCGGTGCCCGGTGGCGGGGCAACCTCAATGCCCGAGAACTGCAGGCGCCAGTCCATGTCGATGGCCGTCGATTCACCGCGTTGCCATTCATCGTCTACGTAGACGTCGACGAAACCCGAGCTGAACCAGGACAACACGCCACCGGTCATCGATCCAAAACTGGCGATTGGGACATTCTGTGCCCGCCACTCCGTTCGCCTGCCATCGGCTATTGCTACAGACTCGAGCTCGAAAGGCGCGCCACCCAGCGTACCGGAAGCCCTGGAACGAAAGAGCACGTCGAATAGCGCGAGCCTCGACCGCAGCGGCTGGATTTCGAGTCGTTCGATTTCGATCGGCACGTTGAAAGTGTTGCCGTCGGGGTTGATGCCGGAGAGCTCGACGCTTGCATCGAAGACCTGCAGGTCTTTCACCTCGAATCTGCGTCTGGGCCGCTCCGCTTCTTCTTCTGTGACCGGGTCCTCGTCTGCACGACGATCGGCTCGCACCCAACCCGTCAACCCGGCAACTCTTGCCGTTTCCAGCGTTGCCGTACCCAGCAGCGAGGAAATCTCCAGGTCGATGCTGACCTCGGCGACCTCCAGTTCGAAGGACGACAACGCATCGGTCGATCGGTTGATGGCGCAGTTGCGCAGCTCGACACGACCAGACAACAGCGAACCGTCGATGTCATCGCAATCGGTAACAATCCCGGTCCGGCTTTCCACCTTGCCGAGAACATAGCGTACAGAGTCATCGAAGAACACGAAGTTAGCCACGCAAACCGCGGCGAACACCAGACCGGTCAGCGCGACGAGAATCAGCGTGAGCACGCGCGCGACTCGTGATGATGCGGGTCGCTCCGCACGCCTTCCCGTCGCCAGCGCAACCACCGCGCTGATCACGGCACCAATCGCTTCAGCGATCATCGCGACGAATGGGGCGAGTATCGCGAAGACGAGTTCGCCGACAATGAGAAGAATCGCTTCCAAGACTGTCCCGGCGGTAACGAAGCTCAGGAGGACACTAACCGCTTGGATGGGGAAACGCCAACGGCGATACGGCATCGGGGATTCAGGCTGCGAGGACAGCATTTGGCCGGATGGCGGGAGCAAGGCCATACTTGCGTTGAGAGGACCGGACCTTGTCAGCCATTACCGGAGAGCAACGTGAGAAGCTTACCCACCATCCGCGCCATGGGCGCAGCCGCGGTTCTTGGGTGGACTACACTGGCCGCCGCCGATGGCACCGGCAACACCCGCGCCATCGGCGACGGCGTGTACAGCTTCACGCTCGGCGAGGGCAATCACTCGATGTTCGTGATTGCCGACGAGGGCGTTGCCGTGTTCGAGACGTTCAGTTCCCGCCACGCACAGGCCATGCTGGATACGATCCGGGAACTGACCGACAAGCCCGTTCGTTACGCGTTCCACAGCCACAATCACTGGGACCACGCCAGCGGCGGACAGGTGTTCAGGGACGCCGGCGCGACGACAGTCATGCACGCCCTCGCGGCCGAGTGGCTCGCGGCCAATCCCGGCCGTGATTCGGCGCCTGCGGACCTCGTCTGGTCGGGCCGCCGTAAGACAATCGACATCGGCAACATCACCGTCGAATTACTTTACATGGGCATGAATCACGGCCGCGGGATGACCGTGTTCACCGTGCCCGAACGGGGCGCGGCCTATTTCGCCGACCTCGTGAACCCCAACCGCGTCATGTTCTCGGTGGTGCCGGATTTCAACATCGGCGAGTGGGAGCGTACGCTCACGGAACTCCTGGACCTCGAATTCGACGTGGCCGTATGCAGCCACAACGAGCTGCCTGCCGACGAGGCCCTGGACGGGTGCGCGAGAGCGCACGTAGTCCAGGAGCGCCAGTTCATCATCGACCTGCGCGCCGCAATCCTTGCGGAACTCGAGAAGGGCACGCCGTTCATGGCGGTGCCGGCTGCCGTTCGCCTGCCGCAATACGCCAGCTGGGCCGGCTACGACCAGTGGCTCGAGATGAATACCCTGCGGCTCATGACGGATCTGTGGATGGGGCCGTTTCCCTGGTATCCGGACGATGGGGCGGACAAGTCGCGAACCGACGGCGGTGATCGCTAGTGTCCTGAGCTATTAGGTCGTCCGGGATTTCCGTTTCAGCCAGCCTCGCTCGCGTACGGCCCGCACGTAACTGTCGCTGACCGGCACGGAAACGTCGGACACGAGATTCAGCTGCCAACGGCGCGATCCCCGCTTCGCCGATCGAACGGCGCTTCCCGCGACCCACCAGGACCTGTGCACCTGCAGGCCGAGCCCGGGCGGCATCTTCTCCACGGCATCGCCAAAGCGACAATGCACCAGCTCCGCGCCGTGCCTGGTGTAGATGCGTACGTAGTGATCCTCGGCCTGCAGGGCGAGGATGTCGTCTACCACCTGGACGGAGGCTTGCTCCAGGAACGCCGGCATCGACCGCATGCCGTCTTCAGGGGCACTGCTTGCCTCATGAGCTCTCCGGTCGATGATCAGCCAGAGCACCAGGTGGATCGGCACGATGATCGACACGACGGTCGCGTATTCGCTCAGCCACGCCAGAGCCGGTGAATAGGCCCAGAGATCGTCGTCCACGAACTCGGGCCGCATGGGGAGGTGCGGCTCGATCAGTATCTCGACGAGGGCGAACGGCAGCAAGCCGATTGCGGAGACCAGCACCACCGGTCTGAGCCACGCGGGTTTCTCCCAGCGTTCGGCAAAGAATCTCGAAACCAGCATGTCCGCGGCCCAAAGACCCACCGCCAGAACGCCGATCCGCACAAACCAGTAGGCGAGTTCCTGGCCGATCGTCGCATCCATGAGCGGATCGTCGATCTGGTTGATCGCAATGAACAGCAGCATGAGCGTGCCGAGGCGCAGATTGCGCGGCGATGCCAGGGGCGGGCTGATTGGGGAGTGACGACTCACGGTGTGAACAGGACGACCCACGAAGTTTTCGTGGGTTCCGCGAAATAGGAGAGGTGTCTGTTGCAACCGTTCATTAGCATTCCGACTCCCTGAACACCTTGGAGTATGCAATGGACAGGCATGTCGCGTCGATCATATTGATATCGTTGGGGTTTCTTGCCGGATGTGAGGGCCCCGGGGCGTCTGGCGACACGCCGGAGGAGCCTTATACCAGTTTCTTCACGCCCCTGCCGGACGCCGCGATATTTCCCGCGGACAACGAATACACCGCCGCGAAACGGGACCTTGGCGAATTCCTGTTCTGGGATCCGATTCTCTCCGGTCGAATGAACGTGTCGTGCGCCACCTGTCATCATCCGGACCACGGCTGGGCGGACGGGCGCATGTTCTCCATCGGCGTCGACGGCAACGGTCTCGGGCCACAGCGCAGCGGAGTCCTGGAGACACCGTTCCATTCGCCGTCGGTATTGAACGTGGCCTTCACCGGCCTGGCGGACACACAGCCGACACCGGGGTTCGTCTCGGGTGGCTACTTCTGGGACTTAAGAGCCGGCACGCTGGAGGATCAGGCGATCGACCCGATCAAGAGCGAGATCGAGATGCGCAGCGCTGACTTCCTCGAGGAGGAGATCCTGCCCGAGATCGTGCTCCGTCTCTCGCTGATCCCGGAGTACCAGCAGTTGTTCAACCTGGCATTCGACGGCCCCGACCCGATCAGCGAGGAGAACATCGCCAGGGCCCTGGCCACCTACCAGCGCACGCTCATCACCCGGCCAACGAAGTTCGACCGTTTCCTGGCGGGCGATGAAACGGCATTGACGGCCGCCGAGGTGACCGGCCTGAACAAGTTCATCAACGGAGGCTGCACGGATTGCCACTCCGGTCCCATGCTGGCCGACAACCTCATCGACACCACCAAAGTTGTGCAGGTGGACAGGCCGGCGGTGCGCACTCCGAGCCTGCGAAACGTCGAGCTGACGCCGCCCTACATGCACGACGGGTCCCGCGAGACACTCGGAGACGCCATTTCGCTCTACGAAGACCGTGATGACCTCGGCGTCCAACTGGCCGACGATGACTTCGGTGACATCGAGCGGTTTCTGAAGACCCTGACGGATAACGGTTTTCCGCGCGAGGTGCCGGAATACGTGCCGAGCAACCTACCTGTCGGCGGCGACATCTGACTGAGAACCCGGACGACCGGTCGCTCCTGGCCGGTCGGTTCATGCCGCCCTGCCCCCCCCAAGTTGCGCATGGGAGGCGGATTGAGGCATCAGAATTTGACGAAACGCACGGAAGGGGCACTCGAACTGCTGTACACCGTGTGTACACACTTGTATAGAAGCCCACCCGTTGCCCCCCGGGTCGTCAGCCCCGATGCGAACAAACGTGCACATTCCCAACCGGCGCGAACAGCCGCTCGTCTGGCATGCTTCTTGCTGCATTTTCGTGCAGGCGCAACGTCCCCAGGGTGCGCCCGACAATCCGGATAACAATAATTCCAATGCGGCCGTGCGCCGAAGCGGACATAAGAACAGGAGCAAGGACGAATGAAGGATTCGCGAGCATTGAGCTGCGCAGCGCTGGCTGCCCTGGGCATTCTGGTGGGCCCGGTCAGTGCCGCCGAAGCCGTGCCGGAAAACGTGATCGTTACCGGGACGCGGTTGACCGAAGAACCGTTCAACCAGCCGTACGCGTTCTATCGCGTGGCCATGGACGACCTCGACGCGCGGGTCGGACGGGTGGCACTCGACCGGATGAATTACGGGCCCGGTGTCTTCATGCAGCGCACCGCACCGAACCAGGCCAGCCCCTTCATCCGCGGCCTGACGGGCGAGCAGTCGCTGCTGATGCTGGACGGCATTCGTCTCAGCCATGCGTTCATGCGACCGGGGCCGAATCAGTACGCCGCCCTGGTACCGGACTTCAGCCTGAGCTCGGTGGACGTGATCCTCGGCTCCTCGTCGACGGTGAATGGTTCCGACGGGCTGACCGGCGGGCTGGACTTCCGCCTGGCACCGGCCGGACGCGGTATCACCGACGGACAGACCGTCTGGGGCCGCACCCGCCTCGACACCGGCAACGGCATAACGATCGGAGCGGGCATCGACGGAGCGTCGAACAACTGGGCGTACTCCTTCGAACTGGGCGGCAGCTTCTTCGATGACCGCACGGGCGGCGACGACTTTCGCGACCACGTGTTCGGCACCGACGGCGACGAGATCCCGAACACGGCCTACGACGAGTACAGCAGCGGCCTGCGACTGTCGTACAGCGGCCTGGCCGACCACGTACTGGCGCTGAGTGCGGGGCACAAGCGCCAGGAGGACGCCCCTCGTCCGGACGGATACTTCGAGAACACCGGCCGCACCGACCGGATCTACCGCTTCTTCGACCCGCAGACGTTCACCTACCTGCATCTGAAAGACACCTGGGCGATCGCTGGCGACGTCATCGAGCAGCTCGACACCAAGCTGTGGTGGCATCAGCACGCCGAAGAGCAGTTCCGATCGTCGTTCCGGGACCAGGGCACCGCGGACGAGCGGATTCGCCGGCGCGAGTACGACAACACGCTGGATGCGCTCGGGATCGATCTGCAGGCAACCACCCTGGTCGGGGCCCAAGACCGGCACGCGTTGACCTGGGGTGGCACGTACATCAACGAACGCACCGACAACAGCTATCGCGAGTTCCGCACACCCGCAGGATCCACGGACCTGTCCCTGCTGGCACCCCACAACCCCGAAGACTGGAGCAACAAGACGACGATTTCCGACGGCAGCACCTACGAAAGCCTCGGCCTGTTCGTGCAGGACGACTGGCAGCTCACCGATCACTTCAGCCTGTTGCTGGGTGTCCGCTACAGCCGCTACGAGTGGTCATTCGGCGATGTCGACGGCGACACGGACGACTTCACGGGCAACGTACGCGCGCTCTGGAACGTCGCCGACAACCATCGCCTGTTCGCCGGTGTGTCGCGCGGATTCCGATCACCGAACCTGACGAACCTGAACGGCGTGGTTGACCGTGGATCGAGCGGAAATCCGGCCGTCGGCAACCCGAACCTGGAGCCCGAAGTCAGCTTCACCTACGAGGCCGGCTGGAAATGGCGGGACGGGCGGGATTCGTTCCAGCTGACGCTGTTCCGGACGATCATCGACGATTTCATACAACCGGACTTCTCCGCAACGCCCGCCGTCACCACGAACGTCGAGGATGCGGACCTGTCCGGCTTCGAGTCCGCCTGGGAATACGGCGTCGAGATCGGCGCAGAGCAACGCCTGGCCTTCGTGGGATCGGTGTCTCTGCTCGACGCGACACGGGACATACCCGAGGCGGACGGCAGCACCTTCGAGGACAATATCTCCCGGGCCAACCGCTTCTACGGCAACGTCGGCCTCGAGTACCAGCTCGGCAGCAACTGGTCGGGCCGGTTCCAGCTACGGTGGCACGATGCCTACGACGACGTGGCAACGCATCCGAGCGATTCGGACGCGGACGACGTGCGGTTGACGGTGGCGGGCAATCCGGACGGCAGCCTGCCGGGCTACGGCGTCGCCGACCTGGTGATCGGCTGGCAGGGTGACAGGCACAGCGCCAGCGTCTTCGTCGAGAATCTCGCCGACAAGACCTACCGGGAACCGGGCAGCGCCGTCGATGGCGTTGGCCGTAACTTCGGAGTGACGGCGACTGTCAGGTTCTAGAATCCGCTTCTAGAACTTGCCGTTGTCGTTCTTCCACTCGCTGCGCGACGGTATCGCCTCGACCGTGTCCCAGTGCTCTGCGATCCTTCCGTCGGCCACGCGGAACAGGTCGTAGAACGCGGTCGGCACGCCATCGACGGCCCCCTCGCTGACCGACAAGACGAAGTTGCCCTCGGCAAGCACGCGATGGAGCCGGTTGTAGCGTATCCGGGGGGCCTCGCCACTGGCCGGCGCCAGCACCGCATGCAGCGCCGCCACACCGTCCTCGAGCTGCGGGTTGTGCTGTATGTAGCCGTCCTCGACGATGTGGTCGTCGAGCCGATCGAGCCTGCCCTCGATCAGGATCGTGGTAACAAAGGACTGCACGAGCTCTCGGTTGGTCTCGGTCCGCTCGAAATCGGTGGCTTCCGTCGGTCCATCGACCATCGAGCGCCCCGACGGGTTCGGACCCTGGCGTTCCTGGATGTTGTCCCAATGCTCGACGGCCAGATCGTCCTCGAAGCGGAAGACCTCGAACCCCACCCTTGAACTGGCGAAGTCGTACTCCGTGTGGGCGAAAACGAAATCGCCGTCCTCGAAGGCGCGCACGATGTTCACGCGCGGCGAGCTCGCCGCCAGCCGCTTGAACAGCGCCGCCAGGCCCTCGCCGCCCTCATGGGTTTGTGGATTGTGCTGGATGTACTTGTCGGGATTCACGACCGCCACGGCCGCGGGATCACCGGTCTCGATGCCCTTCAGCAGCGCCGTAATGCGGTCTTTCCTTGCCACTGACAAGACACTAACGCTCCGGCAGTCGCGTCGCCTGCCAGGCCACCACTTGCCAGGCGCCGCCGCGCTTCAGAAACGTGCCCGTGTTGTAGTACTCGGTGACGGTGGAATCCGGCGCCGTGGCCACCAGCATGAAAGCCACGATGGCCGTGTCGCCGTATACGCGCACGTCGACGGCTTCGGCCGTATAGGTCGGACCGGGTTTGTCGTCGGCCGAGCCCTCGGCCACGCTCTTGAGGATCGCCGCCTTCGACGTGCGTTCGCCGGCGGACGAGGTGTAGATCAGCTCGTCGGCCCAGAAGCGTTCGTGAGCCGCCACATCGCCGACATTGGCGAGGAACTCGTGCAGCATGGTCGTCAGGTCGTCCCGATCGCCGGCCCGCAGGGGCATGGCCACCAGCAGTAACAGTACGACCGCCAGCGACCTGGCCATGAGCGTCATAGCGATACTCGCAGCACCTGGCCGGGATAGATCCGATGCTTGTTGGACAGGTTGTTGGCGGCGGCGAGGCGTCGCTCGCTGAGGCCGAAGCGCCTGGCGATATGCGAGAGCGTGTCGCCGGATCGCACCACGTAGGTGCCACTGGACGACGCCGGTGGCTTGCCGCCGCCGGCGACGCGCGTTGCCGGTTTCGCGCCGTCTACCGGCAGCCGGATGATCTGGCCGATGCGGATACGATGGCGGCTGCGCAGGTTGTTCATGCCCATGATCGAGCTGACCGATACCCCGTAGCGCTTGGCGATGCCGGACAGCGTCTCGCCCCGTCGCACCTTGTGATACTCGTCGAGCACCTGCGCCGGGTGCTTCAGAGCCTCGGGCACAGACGCCAGCCTTGCCGCCGCCTCCGGCGGCGCGTATTCCGCGGGCAGCCGCAGGGCGTAGTCGCGGGGAATACGCTTGTCGCCATTCCAGACCGCGCGCTGCAACGCCGGGTTCAGCGAGCGCAGCACGTCCTTCGAAACGCCGAGCGCGTCGGTGACGTCGGCCACGTTGATGAACGCGTCCACGGACACGGTCGTGTACAGCTGCACCGGTTCGCGATCCAGCGTCCCGAAATACTCGTCGGCCCGTGCATCCACATCCAGGGCCGCCAGGAACGCGACGTAGAAGTTGCGCGATGCAAAGCGGAAGCTGCGACTCGTGTGCTTGCGGACGATGGTTTCGATGTCGTCCGTACCGAGCTTGCGCACGGCACGGCGCATGCCGGACGTGCCGCTGTTGTAGGCCGTGAGCGCCAGCGGCCAGCTGCCGGTAATGCGGTGATTGTCCTCGAGGATCTCGAGCGCCGCGCGGGTCGCTTGGATGGGATCCATGCGCTCGTCGACCACGTGATCGATGCGCATGTAGCGCCGGCCGGTGGGCCGGGTGATCTGCCACATGCCGGCGGCGCCCGCGTGCGACCAGGCTCGCGCGTTGAACGACGACTCGACGTGCGGCAGCACGGCCAGTTCCTGCGGCAAGCGCATGCGTGTCAACTCGCCGCGTATGTGCGCCATCCAGGCACCCGAGCGGATCAGTCCCTCCTGGAAACGGTCGGACTGACCGAGCTGAAACCGCACGCGACGCGACGCCGTGCGAAACGTGGCGTTGTCCGTGTCCGGGCCCCACTCGAGCAGCACCGCATAGGCCTCGTCGCTCAGGCCTTCGCGTTTGCCCGACGCGAGTTGCTCGAGGATCTTTCGGTAGCGGGCCTTGGCCTTGTTCTCGGCGCGGTCGCGTGCACGGTCGCTCATGCCGGGCGCAAAGCGCAGCGTCTCGTACACGATGTCCAGGCGATGGGTGTCGTGGACGTAACCCTCGTCGGTATTGATCTTCGTGTAGACGTTGGTCCAGAACGCGACATCGCGGTCGAGACCGGCCGGTCGCGGAAACAGCGACTCGGCGCGCACACCCGTCGCCGCCATCGCCAGAAGCACCAGCGCGGCCAGGGGGGCAACCAGGGTTGCGAAGCGCATTGTGGAAAGCCTGTTGCGCATGGATCCTCGACACGACTCCGCCGCGAAGTCGATGCAGGAATTTAACGTAACGGGAATCCGGCGACCGTGACCGGGGTCGCAGTCGGTGGCCCGGTTTGTGGCCCAACCGTAACCCAGCGTCGCGCCCCTGGCGAAAACTCGCCGTCACGGAGACTTGAAATTCAGGAACTTATACGCCGGATTCGCGGTATCCGGCGCGCATTGCAGTGCAGCGAGGCGGGCGGTCCGCTACCGCGGCGGGCCCTCCTTCAGTCGGTCGACGACCACCGGTTCCAGGCTCGTCAGGCCGGCCTCGCGGCCCAGCGCCAGCGCTTCCTCGTCACTGGCGCCGGCCAACTTGGCGCGCAGCGCGATCAGCGCGCCCACCCGGTTGCTGCTGCCGCAGTGGACGAGCACCGGCCCGGTCTTTTCCGCCAGGGCCTTGTCCAGCACGCTGGCGTTTTCCCAGGTGATGCCGTCACGTCCGATGGGCAGGTTGACGTAGCTCATGCCGGTCGCCTCGACCGCGGCTGCCTCATCGAATCCACGATTCTCCGAAGGCCTGCGCAAATCGATCACGCTGGTGTAACCGCGCGCGGCCAGCGCCTCGAAGGTCGGCGCGCTGGGCTGACCGGAAGCGGTCACGTCCGGCAGCGGTTCGCTGCCGTTGGGCAAATCGAGCGGCTCGTGGGCGCATGCACTCAAAACCAGGCAGGCCACCGCAGTCAACCATCGCATCGCAGGCTCCTCATCGTGTGTCTCGCGGCCTATTGTATCGGATCGTCCCGGCCGAACACCGACGGAAAATTCCAGGCCGGGCTGTACCCCAGGACAGCGCGCGCGCGGTCGATGACATAGACCCGGTCGATCGCGTCGGGCAGCGCCCAGCCCGCCTCGGCGAAGGCGGCCTCCGCCCAGGGCACGCGCCGGCGGATAACACTCGCGGCGTCATGGCGCAGCGCCTCGACGTCTTGCTCGCGGAAGGGAGATTGAGCCGATACGTTGACGATCTCGCAATCGTCCACGTCAGCGCGCAGCGCGGCGAGATGTGCCTCGGCCACGTCGCGCGCGTCGACGCCGCGGTAAAGGCGGTAGATGGCCATGTCGCGCGGGGGTTCCGGGAAGCAGCGCGACATCCGGATGACGACGCATCTCAGCGTCGCGTCGGCATAGGCGCGGCAAAGGGTCTCCGCCGCCAGCTTGGTTTCGTCGTAGATATCGCGCGGCACCGGCGTCAGCGCTTCGGTCACCCACACCGCGCGGTCCGGGTCTACCATGGCATCGCCGTACACCGATGTCGTGCTCGTGAACACGAAGCGCGGCACGCCATTGCGGCGACAGGCTTCGAGCAGATCGCGGGTCGCTTCGACATTCGTGGACACGAACTCGGCGTCGGCAACAACGCCGACGTGCGGTGCGTGGCGGGCGGCGACATGGATCACCGCGTCGACGCCGCGACACTGGGCATCGATCAGCGAGCGATCGCGGATGTCGCCGACGATGGTCGTCTGCTCGCCAGCGACACAGTCGATGCCGGTCACGTCGTGGTGGCGGCTCGCCGCCGCGGCGATCACCGACCCGATGCGACCCGACGACCCGGTCACCAGCAGGCGCATGACCCATCCCGCCCGGTCGGAGACACGGCGTCAGAAGCGACTGGTGAACTCCACGCCCCACACCGGTTCTTCGTTGACGAAACCGGTGAGGTTGTTGAAGTCGATGCCGCCCGTGCGCACTTCCTCGTTGGTGATGTTGCGACCGAAGGCCGAAATGTCGTAACGACCGCCGTCGTGCGAGTAGCCGATGCGCAGGCCGCCCTCCACCATCGCGTCTTCCATGAACTCGACCGACTCGTACAGGAAGAAGTTCACCTCGTCGCGATAGGCCCAGTCGGTGAACACGTACAGCTCGCTGTTCTGAGGCATTGGCCAGCCGTAGCGCAGCGTGAGGTTGGCGACCCACTCGGGCGCGTTGGGCAGGGAATTGCCGTCGATGGACACGACGCCCGGGTTGCCCGGGATCTCCGGGTCCAGCACGGTGAGACCTTCCGCCGCGCCGGGGACGATGCCGAGGTTGGGGTCGTCTATTTCCGTGTCGTTGTAGCTCAGCCCCAGGGTACCGAGGAAGTTGTCCGTGAACAGCATTTCCAGCTCGGCCTCAAAGCCGAAGCCGGTGGTCTCGTCGGCGTTCACGATCTGGTTGAAGTTCTGGGCGCCACCCACGGCGGTGAGCTGCTGGTCGTCCAGCGTGTAGTAGTAGGTGCTGAAGTTCAGGCGCCCGCGCCCTTCGAGCAGGTCGGTCTTGATGCCCGCTTCGTAGGAGATGATTTCCTCGGTATCGGCGACGGTGACGACGTCGCCGAACAGGACGCGACCCTGGATGCTCGGCGCCCGGAAACCCTTGGCGATGCGACCGTAGATGTTGGTGTCGTCGTTGAAGGCATAGGTGGCGCTCACGTCCCAGGCCACGACTTCGTCGCTGGGATTGACGGTGATGGGCGCCAGCGGGCCGACGCCGAGGAACGACAGCGGCGACAGCGTACGCTCCGCCGTCAGTTCCTTCTCGTCTTCCGAGTAGCGCAGTCCCGCGGTCAGGGTCAACGCATCGCTGACCTCGTATTCCACCGATCCGAACACGGCCCAGGTGTCGGCCTCCTGGCTCTGGGTGACGAAACCGTTGACGGCGTTGCCGGCGAGCGAATCGAAGTTGGTGCTTTCGATGGTGAGCTCTTCGTCGAACAGGAACACGCCGGCCTGCCAGTTGAGGGGGCCGTCGCCTTGGCTGGACAGGCGAAGCTCCTGCGTGAACTGGTCGAGGTCCGGCATTGCGTCGGCGGTTTCAGCGGTGAACGGAACGGGGATGAAGGGGCCGGACGGCGGTGCGAACACCGCACCGAAGCCGCCGTCGACGTCGCCGACGCTGTCGAACTCGGCCGTCTCGTAGCCGGTGATGGACGTGAGCAGGACGCTGCCCAGATCCAGCTCCATCGTCAGCACGCCGCCGATCTGGTCGAGTTCCTGGTTGTTCTGGCCGTCGACGAAGATCTCGTCGCGGTCGAAGCCCGAGCGGATGCTGTTGGTACCCGGCGCCACCAGGTTGGCGCGGAACAGGCGCGCGGTGCCGTTCAGCGTGCGGGTGTGCAGGTTGGCGAGGAGCCGGAACCGGTCGGTCGGGGTGTATTCGAGCTGAAAGCGCGTGGCCAGTTCGTTGTAGCCGCCCAGAGCGTCGTTCTCGCCGGTGAAGCCGTTGTCGACCCAGTCGGCGCGACGCTGGTAAAGCACCGAAGCGCGACCGCCGAGCACACCGTCGATCATCGGTCCGCCGGCGGCGCCCTCGAACTGCACGGAGTCGAAGCGGCCGTAGGACAGGCGCCCGTAGCCGTTGAATTCGTCACCCGGCCGGGCCGACTCGAACTTGACGATACCCGCCGGCGTGTTGCGGCCGAACAGCGTGCCCTGCGGGCCGCGCAGCACCTCGATGCGGTCCAGGTCGAAGATCGGATAGCCCTTGATGATGGGGTTTTCGAGAACCACGCCGTCGTACACCAGCGACACGGGCTGCGAGGCGTTGAGATCGAAGTCGGTGTTGCCCAGGCCGCGGATATAGAAACGCGGCAGCGTACGACCGTACGACGACTCGATGTGCAGGCTCGGGACGCGCGACGACAGCACGCGTATGTCGGCGCCACCGGTCTTGATCACATCCAGCTTCTCACCCGACAAGGTGGCCACCGACGACGGCACGTCCTTGAGCACCTGTTCGCGCTTCTGCGCCGTTACCACGACCTCCTCGAGTTTGCCGCCCGTTTGCGCCCACGCGGAACCGGTCCACAACAGGCCGGCCACGACCACGACTCCCGCTCCACGCACAGTCTGCATGTTCACGATTTCACCCCCCAGTGACGATGATTTGCCCGGGACAGGCTGCCGCAATGGTCTGGCTGTCGATGCGGCATCCGGGCGTCCGCCGGAACCATAGCAAGATCGACAGCAAAGGCAATCGTTGCAGTGCAACCAGGCGCGCGCAGAGCCGGGAATTGTAAGGTGGACTTTACACCTCATCGGTGCGCCCTCGTCGTCACCGTCGTAAGCCGTTGATAAGCGCCTCGCCAGACCACGTGGCACGAGTCTTGCTTTCCAATTTATGTCTGCACGAACCAAAACGATCCCCGCGGCTGCGGCCGCTCCGATAAGCAACAACGGGGGACATCATGCGCGACTCGACCGCCTCGGATGTGCGACGCAAAATTCTTGCCGCACTGGGCACCGGCCTGCTGGCCTTGCCACTGTTTGTCACACCCCTCCAAGCGACGGAGAATCCAGGCGCCGGCCAGCCTCTGGTCGCCGGGCTGGAATCGCCGCAGGCGCTCGCGGTGGGCAGCAATCACACGGTTTTCGTATCGGTAGCCGGCGCCCTGGTCAGCGTCGACGCGCCGTCGGGCCACACGCGCAAGTTCGCCGCAACCGACAACGACATCGTCGGCCTCGCGGTGCATCCGCAGTATCCGATGCTGCCGTACGTGTACGGACTCCGCCGCACCGGCGAGCGCCTTAGCGTTCTGCGCTGGGAAGCCGATCCGGCAACCAACTACCGATCGGCTATCGACGGACACACCGAAGTGTTGTTCGACCGTGCGGGCGATGCGGGTCACCTGTCGTTCGCGCCCGATGGCGCGCTGGCCGTCGTCACCGCTGCGAAGGACGCGCGGCGGCTGGACGTTCGCCGGCTGGATGCGGTAACCGCGCAGCACCTGCCGGCGCACACGTCCGACGAGCGTGCCGCCGTATTGCCGGCCGCCGACGTGGCAAGCGGCAGCGACGGCACACGCTACTGGCTCGATGCGCAGGCCGGCGTCCTTTACCGCTCGCATGCGGCGGCCGTCGTCGATGCATCGCCTGCAGCGCCGGCAAGCCGCCGCAGCCAAGCCGCGGCCGCGACGACCGAACCCGGCCACCGTGCCTCGCCCATCGAGGACGCCTCGCAGCATGCGCTGGGCGACGCCTACTGGGCCCGGCTGGCGCGCGACGCAAAACCCTTCGACACGCAGGCGGCCCTCGCGCGCGCCGTGCGCTCGCCCGTCAACGTCGGCGGCGAATGGGGACCGGTGATCGCCTGGCCCCACGTGGCGGTATCGGCGGCCAACCTGCCGGACGGCCGCATACTCACCTTCGCCTCCAACCAGCGCACCAGCTTCCCCAGCGGGCCGGAGTTCACCTACGCCGCGACCTGGGATCCGGACACCGGGCAGTTCGTCGAGAACAACCACGATTCCCACGACATGTTCTGCGGCCACCTGGTGATGCTCGAAGACGGTCGCGTGTTCATCAACGGCGGCCGCAACACGGTGCGCCTGACCAGCTCCTACGACTACCAGAGCGACAGCTGGAACGTCGAGGCGCAGCAGGTCAACGGCCGCTGGTATCCGACGACCGTTGCCCTGCCCGATGGCCGCGTATTCACCGCCATCGGCAGCGGCGGCGGCCAGTATCCGGACGTGTGGACGCCGGGCTCGGGCTGGGGCCTGATGACGGGCATCGATTTCAACGGGCCGATCCTCAACTACCCGACCTCCCAGTTCGGCGAGCGCCACTGGTGGCCCTACATCCACGTCAAGCCCGACGGGCTGCTGTTCCATTCCGGACCGACACCGAAGATGCACGACATCGATCCCACCGGCAGCGGCAGCATCGTCCAGGTCGGACCCGAGCCGTGGCAGTGGTATCCCAAGCACGCCGGCGCCGTCATGTACGACGAGGGCAAGGTCATCATCGCCGGCGGCTGGGTGTCCGGTACCGACGTGACCAGTTCGGCGCGGTCGATGATCGTCGACTTCAACGGCGCCGAACCGCTGCCGACCGAGATCGCGCCGATGAACTTCGCGCGCAAGTTCCAGAACGCGGTGATGCTGCCCACCGGCGACGTGCTGATCGTCGGCGGCAACACCTCCGGCCTCAAGTTCAACGACACCGGCGCGGTGCTGGAAGCCGAGCTGTGGGACCCCGACACGCAGGCCTGGACGGTTCTGAACCCGATGAGCGTGCCGCGCACCTACCATTCGATTGCGCTGCTCATGATCGACGGGCGCGTCCTGTCCGCCGGCGGCGGCCTGGCCGGCAATCCATCAGTCGACCACGAAGACGGCCAGGTGTACTCACCGCCCTACCTGTTCGCGACCGACGGCAGCCCGGCGGTGCGACCCGCGATCAGCGCGGCGCCGGCGACAGTCGACCCGGGCGACGTCTTCTCCTTGGCCGGAACAGCCGGCATCCAGCGGTTCACGATGATCAAGATGTCCGCGACCACGCACGCGATGAACACCGACCTGAGGTTCATCGAGCTGTCCTTCGCGACCATCGCACCGGGCGACTACGAGCTCACCGCCCACCCCAACGGCAACGTGCTGACGCCCGGCTACTGGATGCTGTTCGGCCTCGACGGCAACGACGTGCCGTCCGAAGCGCATGTGGTCCAGGTCATCGGCAACGGCGCGCCGCAGGTGGTCAATCCCGGTAGCCAGACCAGTTTCGAGGGCGACGAGGTGTCGCTGCAGATCGTGGCCAGCGACCCCACGGACGACCCGCTCACCTATGCCGCCACGGGGCTGCCGCCGGGCCTGAGCATCGACGCCAACTCGGGCCTGATAACCGGCACGCTCGGCGCCGGAAGCGCGGGCATCTACTCCGTCGAAGTGACGGTGTCCGACGGCACCAACGTCACCGGCCCCACCTTCACCTGGCGTGTGCTGGTCCCCGGTCGCGGCACCCTGCTGCGCGAATGGTGGACAGGCATCAGCGGCAACGCCATCTCGGCGCTGACCTCCGATCCGCGCTATCCCGACAATCCGGACGGCAGCGCCACTCCGTCCCTGTTCGAAGCACCCACCAGCTTCGCGGACAACTACGGCACCCGCATGCGTGGCCTGCTGTACCCGCCGGTGACGGGCGACTACACCTTCTGGATCGCGTCCGACGACAACGGCGAGCTCTGGCTCAGCACCGACGCGCTGCCCGACAACGCGATGCTCATCGCAAACGTGCCCGGCTGGACGTCCTCGCGGCAGTGGGACAAGTTCCCGGAGCAGCAGTCGGTGACCATTACCCTGCAGGCGGGTCTGGCCTATTACATCGAAGCCTTGCAGAAGGAAGGCGGCGGCGGCGACAACCTCGCCGTGGCCTGGCAGGTGCCGGGCGGTACGCAGGAAGTGATCGACGGCGCCTGGCTGTCGCCACCGGGTGACGTCGACCCGCCCACCGAGGTGGTGGCGATCGACGCCGGTTTCGACAGCGGCCCCGACCTGTTCGGCTACGCCGACGACACGTTCCGCGGCACGGGCCAGCCCGCCTATGCCAGCGGCGCCTACCTCCCCGGCGGCGGCATGAGCGGCGGCGGCCTTGGCGTTACCGTCGGCGGTATCGACAATGCCACCGTCACCGGCATGTCCGGCGGCTGGGTGCGCACCTTCACCATGAACAACCCCGCGCTCGTGACCGTGTCGTTGCGCTACAACCTGACGATCGACGCGGGCTACGAGAACGACGAATACGCCGAGGCGCTGTTGTCGGTGAACGGTGTGCTGCACGGCGATGCCGTCGACAACGCCCTCGCCCGCCTGACCGGCGACGGCAACGGCGGCAGCGATGCCAGCACCGGGTGGCAGAGCTACGTCACCCAGATCCCCCTCGATGCCGGCACGCATACGCTGATCGCCGGTGCTTACAACAACAAGAAAACCGTCGACTCGGAGTTCAGCACTGCGGCGTTCGACGACATTCGCGTAAGCTGGTTCGAAGCGTCGCCCAACGAACCGCCGGTGCTCACCTCACCGGGCGACCAGGTCGGCATCGTCGGCGACGAGGTCAACCTGGCCATCGACGCCACCGATCCGGACGGCGACGCCCTCACCTTCGGCGCGACCGGGCTACCGGCCGGACTGGCCATCGATCCGCAGACCGGCATCGTGGCAGGCACGCTGTCGGCAGCGGCCACGCACACGGTGACGGTCACCGTGGACGACGGCAACGACGGTTCCGACAGCATCGACTTCCAGTGGACCGTCGGCGATCCACTGGCGCTGCTCACGCTGGTCTCGTCGCCGCAGGTGGTCGGTGCCGACATCGGCTACACCGCGTTGTCCACCGGCGGCATCAATCCCCGGTACAAGTGGTTCTTCGGTGACGGCACGCCCGAAACCGCCTGGTCACCGTCGAGTTCGATCTCCCATGCCTTCGATGACCCGGGGCGCTACCTGGTGACGCTGACCGCCACCGACGACACGGGCGTCGAACTGAGCACCACGTTCTGGCAGTCGATCCACGAACCGCTTACCGCCGGCCGGCCGGCGGCCTCGGGCACCATCGCCTACGAGACGCGGGACGGCCTGTCGGATCGGGTGTGGAACGTCAATCCGGACAACGACAGCGTGGCGGTCATCGACACCGCAATGCTCACGCGTCTGGCCGAGATCACGGTGGAACAGAAACCGCGCGCCATCGCGCTGGCACCGGACGGGCGCGTGTGGGCCGTCAACAAGACCTCGGCCAGCATCAGCGTCATCGATCCAGTGCTGCTCGACGTCGTGCAGACGATCGAGTTGCCGCCGGCCTCCCAGCCGCACGGACTGGTGTTCGACGGCGCCGGGCTGAACGCCTACGTCGCGCTGGAGGCCACCGGGCGGGTGCTTGCGCTGGACCCGTACAGCGGCGCGCAGACAGGGCTCGTCGACGTCGGCCCGCGGCCGCGGCACCTCGCGCTGACCGCGGATGACACCAGCCTGCTGGTTTCGCGCTTCGTGACACCATCCGTTCCGGACGAAGATACGGCCCTGCCGGTGACCGACATCGGCGGCCAGAAGTTCGGCGGCGAAGTCGTCGTCGTGAGCACGGCCGGACTGGTCGTCGCAAACACGGTCGTCCTGGAACACAGCAACGTGGCCGACTCGGAGAAGGCCGGCCGGGGCATTCCCAACTACCTCGGCGCCGTTGCCATCGCACCGGATGGCCTGTCGGCCTGGGTGCCGTCCAAGCAGGACAACATCAAACGTGGCGTGCTGCGCGACGGACAGCCGCTGACCCATGACAGCACGGTGCGTGCCATCGTCTCGGACATCGACCTCGGCAGCGGCGCCGAGGACATCGGCGGGCGCCTCGATCACGACGATGCCAGCATGGTCAGCGCCGCTCGTCACGGCGCCTACGGCAACTGGCTGTTCACCACACTTGAGGGCAACCGCCAGGTGGCCGTTGTCGACGCCTACGCCCGCGACGAGCTGTTCCGCTTCGACGTGGGCCGCGCGCCGCAGGGTCTCGCCGTGTCTCCGGACGGCCTCATCGTCTACGTACACAACTTCATGGACCGCAGCGTGTCGGTGCACGACGTATCGCGCCTGATCGTCGAAGGCGAACAGGAGGTCACCCCCGTCGCCACCATCGACACCGTTGCCACCGAGGCGCTCAGCGCGAACGTGCTGACGGGCAAGCAGTTCTTCTACGACGCCCGCGATCCGCGCCTGGCGCGGGAGATGTACATGGCCTGTGCGGCCTGCCACAACGACGGCGACGGCGACGGTCGCGTGTGGGACTTCACGGGCTTCGGTGAGGGCTTGCGCAACACCGTCAGCCTCGAGGGCCATGGCGATCACGGCATGCTGCACTGGACGGCCAACTTCGACGAAGTGCAGGACTTCGAGGGGCAGATCCGCATCTTCGGCGGCACCGGTCTCATGAGCGATGCCGACTTCAACACCGGCACGCGCTCGGAGCCGCTGGGCGATCCGAAGGCGGGCATCAGCGCCGACCTCGACGCGCTGGCCGCGTACGTCGAATCGCTGACAACCCTGGCGGCAAGCCCGTTCCGCGACGCCGGCGGTGCGCTGACCGCCGCGGGCCTCGCCGGACGCGCCGTCTTCGACGCCAACGGCTGCGCGGCCTGCCACGGTGGACCGGCCTACAGCGACAGTCCGGACGGGATGACCCACGACGTCGGCACCATCAAGCCCGCCAGCGGCAGCTTCCTCGGCGGTCCGCTCACCGGGTTCGACACGCCGACGTTGCGCGGCATCTGGACCACCGGACCCTGGCTGCACGACGGATCGGCCGCCACCCTGGCCGACGCCGTGGTGGCCCACGACAGCGTCGACCTGACGCCCGCCGAACTGGCGGACCTGGTGGCATTCCTCGAGCAGATCGACGAAAGCGAGGCGCCGGTGCCGCTGAATCATCCGCCGGCGTTCGCTGGTCCCGGGCCGCAGAGCACGCCCGAAGGCGCCCTGGTCGAGCTGTCGGTAACCGCCACCGACGAGGACGACGACGCACTCGCCTACGGCGCAACCGGTTTGCCCACCGGTCTGGCCATAGACCCCGACAGTGGATTGATCACCGGCCAGATCACGGCCGGCGGCGAGTTCCAGGTGACCGTCACGGCCGATGACGGCCGCGGCGGCACCGACACCGCGCAGTTCACCTGGACGGTTACCGCCGCTCCCGACACGGACGCCGACGGCACGCCGGACTACCTGGACAACTGCAGCGCAGTCCCCAATCCGGGTCAGACCGACAGCAACGGCGACGGCTTCGGCAACATCTGCGACGCAGACCTCAATGACGACGGGCTGGTCAACTTCGCCGACCTGTCGATCCTGGTGTCGGTGTTCCTGACCGACGATCCGCACGCCGATCTGAACAGCGACGGCATCGTCAATTTCGCCGACGCCATTCGTATGAAAGTGCTGTTCCAGTTGCCGCCGGGTCCCGGCGCCGTGCCCAGCGGCGAGGTGCCCTAGCGCGGTGTCGGGACGGCGACGTCGGCGGCCGGCTCGCCGGATAGCGCCCGGAGAAACGCCGCCAGCGCGGCGATCTCCGTCGCGCTCAGCGGCGCCGTCTCCAGCTCCTGGTGGCCGAGCACGTCCACCGGGGGATTGGCGTAGTGGGCGAGCACCGCCTCCAGCGTCGCAAAGCGACCGTCGTGCATGTACGGCGCTGTCCGGTCCACGTCGCGCAGCGTCGGCACCTTGAAGGCGCCTGGCAGCTCCTCGCCGCTGGTGCGCATGAAGCTGAGTTCGGCGCACTGCTCCGGTTGCGCGTCGCTGAAGTCGCCGAGACAGTTGAACGGATCGCTCAGCACGTCGCGCACACCGGCGGCACGACCCACGTCGACGCCGCTCGCGCCGCGCATTTCCAGCCCGATGTTGTGGAAGCCACCGTTGCTGAGCAGCGGACCGTTGTGGCATCGAACGCACTGGGCCCGTTCACCGACGAACAGGCGCAATCCCTCGACTTCCGAAGCCGACATCGCCGCCGCCGCGGCAGCGGCATCGCCGCTCTCCAGGGCCCTTGCGTAGCGGTCGAAGCGCGACGGCGCGGGCTTCAGAAGCCGACCGTAGGCGGCCAGCGCCTTGCCGATGTTGGCAAACGCCGTGTTGACGGCCGCACGATCGGTCTCGTCCATCGCGAACCAGGCCCGCCGCACCCCGACCGGTCCTTCCGGTCGTGCGCCGGGCGGAAAACGCTCGTTGTCGGCCACCGCCGGCAAGGCACCGAACACCGCACGGTACCCGCGCACGTAGGACTCGTCGGTCGCAACGAGACGCAGCACGTCGATGCGCGACAGGTTCTGTTCGTCCGGATGCTCGATCGGCGTCAGCGCCTGCGCCCACTGGCTGTCGCGGCGGCCATCCCAGTAGAACCAGGCCTGGTAGCCGGACCCGAGCAGCGTGGGCGTGTTTCGCCGGGTCTTGCCGATGCCCTCGGATACCGGCACATCGTCGGCGAACGCCAGCGCCGGCCGGTGGCAGCTGGCGCAGGACACCGAGCCGTCGGCGCTCAGCCTCGCGTCGAAGAACAATCGCTCGCCCAGCGCGGCGGCGTCCGCATCGTCGGCGACGCGGTTCGACGGATCTGGCGGCGGCTCACCGAGCCGGTCGATCGACAGCGACCCGATGAGTGCGCGCTCGCGCGCGGTCCAGTCGACGTCGTCAACGCTCGCTGTCGATGCACCTATCGCCAGCGACGCCAGCATGCCGGCCACCAGCGTTGCATGCATCGCCGCCCCACGACGCGGCATCAGGGGTCCACGTCCAGGTCGAAAACCACCGCATCGATGCGCTCACCGGCGGCGATGCCGAGTTCCATGCGCCACCAGCCACTCATGCTGAACTTGATGCCGTCGATGCGATAGCGCCCGGCGTCGGTTTCCCCGTGCACGCGGGGACGCGTGGGAAAGCCGTGATCGTGGTCCGGCATGCCGCCGTCGAAGGATACGCGGGCGCCGGTCACGGGCTGCCCCTCGGGCGTACTCACCGTTACCGTCCAGGAGTGGATGCGATTCATCGGCACCGGCACGATGTCCGGCGCCAGAGTTACCAGGAAATGCCCGTCGACGCTGGGCTTTTGCTGCGGCCGGTCGGCGGGAGCCGGCGCTTCGTGCGTCGGCGTCGGGCCGGCGGCCGGAGAGGCCGCGCCGGCATCGCTATCCGATGGTGGTTCCGGGGCACAGCCGGCCAGGCCGACGAGCAGCACCAGCAGGAATAGTTGTACGGTCTTCATGGCAGCCATTGAACGGTTCCATAGTCGCCTTTCGGCAGCAGACGCTGGCGGTCGCCGAGCGGCAGCGGCTGGAGGAAGACCCCGTCGCGCGTGGAATACACGAGGCGCTCGGCGTCCGGCGCGCGGTCGCCGTGCAGGATGATCGCGCGCTGCGAACCCATGGCCTCGGGGCGACCGCCGTCCACGGCGATGCGCCACCACTGCGACGGGATGTTGTGATCGCCGTGCGCGTGCGCGGTGGCGATCAGACCCGGCCAGCGAAACAGCGAAGCGCCAGGCTTCTCGCTCGCGATGGTGAAATATACCCATCGGCTGTCGCCGGAGAAAACCGGCGTGTCGATGTCGACATGGGCGCCGATGGGTACCAGCTCGCGCAGGCCCCCGCCGTCGACGCGCGACACGAACAGGCCGCGCTCGCGCGTCAGCGGATCGACACCGACGAAGGTCAGCAGGCTGCCGTCCGGCGAGATCCGCGGCCAGATCGCGTTGGGCACGAGGCGCCGTATCTCGCCGGTGCGCGTGTCGTAGCGTTCCAGGTTGATCGTCTCCAGCGTCGGACCGGCCAGGCTGAAGCGGTCGACGCGCACGAAATACACCGCCCCGCCGTCCGGCGCGAAGGCCGGCTCCAGCAGGAAGGTGCCCGCATCCGAGCCGCCGAACCACGGCTGCGGCGTGGCGCCGTCGGCGTCGAGATCGAGACGGTAGATGGCGCTGTGATCGAAAAAGCCGGTGCCACCCTTCGGCGGCGGTGTGTAGGCCATCACCAGGTGACGGCCGTCCGGCGACAGGAGCGCCTGGTACACCTGGCTGAACGGCGGTGCGGCGAACACGGTGGCCACGGGCCGACCATCGGCGTCGATAGTGCGTACGGCATGATCGGGCGCTTCGCGCGCATCGACCACCAGGAACTGCGCCTTGCCGGCCCCGCTGTCGCCACCGCCACAAGCGCAGAGCAGCGCGCAGACCATCATCGCTGCGGCTTCGCGGAAGCGCCGGCGACGCATCAACCGGGGCAGGTCATGGGCCGGCATCGGCAGACTCCGTTGTCCTCGCTTGACTGTGGGCACACGCTCGCCGGCCCGGCGACAATCCCGGACCGCGCGACGCTGTCGGCACACGCTCACCGGTCCGCGGCAACCCCGAACCGGGCGATCAAGCGTAGTACACTCGGCGCCAAAATCCACGTCGGCCACCAGGAGCGACCAATGACCCGGACCGACACCGCCAGGAAATACGAGCGCCTCTACCAGCGAACCGCCATCGCGCGCCCGCTGGACCCGGCCTACCCGACCAACCGCGCCGTGTTGATCCTCTTGCCTGTGGCGGCCCTCGCGGGCGCTGTCTGGGCACTGGCGAGCGGTGCCGGCGGCGCGGTCTCGATGGCGCTGATTGCCGCCGCCGTGGCCTTTGGCACCTGGGCGCTGGCGCGCGAACTGGCGCCGGACGACAATCCGGCTGCCTTCGTTGCCATGGCCCTCGGGCTCGGCTCAATGGGCCTGTGGCCGAAGCCGAGTCTTGCGCTGTTGTTCTCGGCGCTGATGCTCGTGCGCATCGTCAACCGAACCACCGGGCTCACGGCCCGTGTCGTCGATGTCGTTCTCGTCTTCGGGCTGGTCGCCTGGACAGCGTGGTCGACGGCCAGTCCGCTCGTCCTGGTTGTCGCGGCGCTGGCCTTCGGCTTCGACGCCATACTCGCCGAGCCCGCCCGCCGGCACGCCTGGGCCGCCGCCGTCGCCCTCGCCGGTGCGCTGGCGCTGGGCCTGTCGACCGGGCTGACGACCAGTGAACTGGGCGGCACCGCCGCGTGGGCGGTCGCGGTCGTGGTCGTGCTGTACCTGTGGCTCATCGTCTCCACGCGCCGCATCGACGCACCGTGCGACGTCACCGGCGAGCCGAACCGTCCCGAGCGGATCAAGGCCGGCATGCTCGTCGCGCTGCTGGTCGCCGGCCAGGCGCTGGTTCACGGCAATGGCGGCATCGCGATGGCGGCCCCCCTGTGGGCGACGATGGCCGCCGTGGCCGTTGCGGGGCTGCGACCGCGCAGCAAGAACTGACTTCAGCAGGCGCCGGGCTGGTCAGGACGCCTCGGCCTCGCTGGCACAGGCGATGCACATCGAGGCGGCCGGATCCAGGTCGAGGCGCCGACCGTCGATACGTTCGCCGCATTCGGTGCAGTCGCCGTACTCGCCGCTGTCGATGCGAGCCAGCGCTTCGCGGATCTGCCTGACATAGAGGGCCCGGCGGCGGTTCGCCTCCTGCGACATCGCCTGCGCCTGCATGGCGTCCATGCGCGACAGGCGCCCCACCCGTGTCTGATCGAGCATCACCGTTTCGGCTGCCGCCTGCCCGGTCTCGTCGATGGCGGCCAGTTCGTCGTGCAGACGCTCGAGCATCGACCGGTAGCGCTCGAAGTCCAGCGATGCATGCTCGTCGGTCATGCGCTTGCCTGCCGTTTGAGTTCCCGTATCAGGGTACCAGTGTCGTCGAGGCGCAAAGCCACCGAGTCGGCATAGCGATCGAGCGCGTCGGCGGTGGCCTTGACGGCGGCGGCCACTGCCGTCGTGCGCTTGCCCCGGGTGGCCAGCGGCTCCATGTGCGCGGCCACAACGGACAACTGCTGCCGGCTCCGGTTCGCCTTCAGGTCCACGCGCGCCACGAGGCGCTCACCCGCCAGCACGGGCAGGCAGAAATAGCCGTAACGCCGCTGCGCCGCCGGTTTGAAGATCTCCAGCACCTGGTCGAAGCGAAACAGCCGCGCCACACGTGCGCGGTCCCACAGCACCGGGTCGAAGGGCGACAGCAGCACACCGCTGTCGTGGCGCGGTCGCGCCGTCATGAGCCGTTCGCCCAGGTCGAGGTCCGCGGGACGAATCCAGCCCGCCGTCGGCTTGCCGTCCGGGTTCTCCAGCGCGCACGGAACGATCGCTCCCTCATCCACCAGGTCGGCCAGCGCGCGGTCGAGCGCATCGCGGCAGTTGCGCAGGCGCCAGGTGGCCGCCAGCGTGCCGGTGGTGGCCCAGCCGTGGCCCGCCAGCGCGCGCTCGAGCAGCAGCCGGTAGCTGGCCCGCTCGTCGAGGGGCGCATCGCGAAAGCGGGCGGGAATCACCCGCTCGGCCAGGTCGTAGGTGCGCTGGAACCGGCTGCGCTCGCGGATGGCGAATTCGCCGCTGGACCAGAGCGCGGTGGCGACGCGCTTGGACACCTTGTGGTCCCACCAGCCGCGTCCGCCGGACCCTTCCATGTCCGCCGAGCGCAGCGGACCCTCGTCCCGAACGCGCTGCCGCAGATCTTCGGCGATGCGCGGGTGGGCGCCGATGACATCGCCCCACCAGGGATGCTCTGCGAAGGCCCGCCGGCGAAATTCGAACGCGGGATACAGCTCGATGGGCAGCCAGCAGGCTTCGTGGCCCCAGTATTCGAACAGCGGCTCGCCGGGCTCGAGCAGCGTCTCGGCGAACGACGGCGCGAAGCCGTCGAGGCGCGAGCCCAGCACGATGCCGTGACTGCGCGCACCCGCCACCGAAACCGTGTCCAGCTGCAGGTAGCCGAAGCGCCGGATGATGGCGCCGGCGGCCTTGCGCGCTCGTTTCCCTACTCCGGTGGCCCGCCCCGGCAGCCCCGTCCAGCGGGTGGTCATCAGACCGCCGCGCGCGAGGGCGAGGCGGCGCGCCATGCGTGCTGGGATTACGGGTGTTTCGGGCACTGGACGTCTCTCTCGACGGCAACCATTGCAGGACGAACTAGTGTCGTATGCCCTATCCCTATTGGACAAGTCCGTTCCGGACCACGAGACTGGCGTCCATGCTGTGGCCGTGTCGTTTCGTACTGGCGATCCTGGTGGTCGGCCTTCTCGGCGGCTGCGCCGGGGCGCCCGGCCGACCGGCACCGCCGGCCGACGCCGCGCGGGACGCTTCACTGCTGGTTGCGGCCGGCGAAGTGGCCGACCGGTCGGCAGTTATCTGGGCGCGGGCACCGGGGCCCGGTTCGATGACCGTGACCGTCGCCGGACACGATGTCGATGCCGCGCCCGTACGCGTCGACGCGTATGGCGACCACACGGGCCAGGTGTCCGTACACGGGCTGGATCCGGCGACGCTGTATCGCTACGACGTCGCTGTCGAGCACGACGACGGGTCACGCAACCGCCGCGGCGGGCGGTTCCGCACAGCCCCCGCGCCGGACGCGGCGGCGCCCGTGCGGCTTCTGTTCGGCGGCGACCTGGCCGGTCAGAACGTCTGCCGCGACGCGACGCGCGGCTTCCCGATCTTCGCCGCAGTGGCCGATCGCCAGGCCGACTTCTTCATCGGCCTGGGGGACATCATCTACGCCGACGACCGGTGCGACGCGCAGGGTTCCTACGGCAACGAGCAGCTTCCCGGCGATGTCGGCCTGGCCCGCACCCTCCCCGAATTCCACGCGAAGTGGCGCTATTCCTTCAGCGAGCCGGACTTCGTGCGCCTGCGCGAACGGATGGGCTACTACGCCGTATGGGACGATCATGAAGTGATCGGCGATTTCAGCGCGCGGGAGAGCCGGCGCGGCGGCGAAGGCCCGGCACTGCTGCCCGTGGGCCTGACCGCCTTCCGCCAGTACAACCCCCTGGTGTCCGGTTCGAACGGCGCCGGCCCGCTGCACCGTCGCTTCCGCTGGGGCCGGCATGCCGAGTTTTTCTTCCTGGATACGCGCCAGTTCCGCGATCACAAGTCCGAGGCCGACAGCGCCACCAAGACCATGCTCGGTGCGGCGCAGCGCCGATGGCTGGCACGGGCCGTAGCCGACTCCACCGCGACCTGGAAGCTCATCGTCACGAGTGTCCCGCTCGCGGTTCCGACCGGCTGGCCACCCGATGGCGGTCGCGACGGGTGGGCCGACGGCGGTGGGCCCACGGGCTTCGAGCGCGAACTCCTTGGCCTTCTGGCCGATTGGCGCACCGCGGGTGTCGCCAACCTCCTGTGGCTGGCCGCCGACGTGCACTTTGCGACCGGGTTGACGATGAGGCCCTTCGACGACGCGCCGGATTTCGTGTTCCACGAGCTGATCGTGGGACCGTTGAACGCGGGCCTGTTCCCCAGTCGGAGCCTGGACGAGACGCTGAACCCGGAACGGCTGTTCTTTTACGGACCGGAGGATCGCCTGGCCGTGACAGGTTACGAGGAAGCGCTGGGCTGGATGAACGTCGGGCTGCTGACGATCGACGAGCGCGCCGAGGTTTCCTTCGAACTGATCGACGCACACGGCGACGTGGTGGCGACGCAGCGTTTCGCGCCTCGGCGTTGACATCGCCGACCCGTTGGTCTCAGGCCGACTGTTTCTCCACCGGGCGCGTCGGGTCGGTGATCCACTGGCTCCAGGAGCCCGGGTACAGGCGCGCGCCGTCGATACCCGCCACCGCCATCGCCAGCAGCAGGTGGCACGCCGTTACGCCGGAACCGCACATGCACACGACCTGCCCCGGATCGCGGTCTTCGAGGGCCGCGTCGAAGCAACGACGCAGCAGGGCGGGTTCCAGAAAGCTGCCGTCGTGGTCGAGGCTGGCCTGGAACGGGTAGTTGACGGCGCCGGGGACGTGCCCGGCGCGGGCATCGAGCGGTTCTTCCAGCCCGAGGAACCGCGGCGCCGCGCGCGCATCCAGCAGCAGACAGGCCTCGTCGTCCAGCTCCCGCGTGAGGGTCCTGGCACCACAGATCATGTCGGAGCGCAGCTTGGGGCGGAACCGCGCCGGCGTGCGGGCCGGCTCTTCCCGGCTCAGTGCCCGACCCTCGCGCTGCCAGCGACTCAACCCGCCGTCGAGCACCGCGACGGCCGGGTGACCCACCCATCGGAGCATCCACCACAAGCGCGCGGCGAAGGCACCGCCCGCATCGTCGTAGGCGACCACCTGGGTGTCGGCGCCGATGCCCCAGCGTGTCAGCGTTTGAGCGAAGAGGTTGACGTCGGGCAGCGGATGGCGACCGGTATCGGACCCTGTGGGTGCCGCCAGGTCATCGTCCAGGTGCGCGTAGACCGCGCCGGGAATGTGGCCGTCCAGCCACGCGCGCCGACCCGCGTCCGGGTCGTCGAGGGCGAACCGGCAGTCGACGACGCACCAGGCAGGGTTGTCCAGCTTGGCCGCAAGGGTGGCCGGGGTGACGATCGTCTGGTGCATGCTGCCCTCCCGCCATGACGCCAGAAACGAACGACCCCGCACGAGGCGGGGTCGTTGGAACTTACCGATGGTCCGCCGGGGCGGGGACAGATCAGGTCCTGCGCCGCCTCGCGTATGCTACCCCGATCAGGCCCAGGCCGAACAGACCCAGTGTCATCGGCTCGGCGACGGTAACCGCCGTCAGGCCGCCGACAAACTCGAGACCCAGCAGGATGTCGTTGCCGAACAGGGCTATTTCGAAGCCGATGAGGTAATTCTCGCTGTTGGCGGTCTGCTGCAGAGTCTCGACGACATCGGCGCCGCCGGGGTTACGAGCCGCCTCGGAGTAGAACGTATTGCCACCGGTGGCCAGCCAGAAACCGATGGGGCCGGCAGTCGGCGAGAACAGGTCCTGCAGGGCGCCCTCGTCGACGTCGAACACGAAGCCGGCATCGAAATCGATGAACGCGATGGCGCTGTTCGCGGCACCGACGTCAGTTTCATCAAAAATCGTGATCTGGTCCGGCGGGTTGTTCGGGTCGGATCCGAAATAGAAGCCGAACTCGTAGGGATTGCCCAGTAGATCGCCCAGGTCGAAGATTTCGACGCTGATGACCGTATCGTTGGGCGTGAACAGTTCCGCGCCGTCATCGGCCTCGAAACCCGGGATGGACGGCACGGCCGAGGCGGCGCCTGCGAAGGAAAGGGCCAGTGCAGCGGCCGCGACTCTCGACAGGATTGTGTTCATTTTCGGAAAGACCTCCAGGTCGATCGTTTTATCTGTCGGGACACCCGACTTACGGCGAGGCACCGCGCCCGCACCGCCTTTGGTTTACGTAAAGCAAGAACTGTGCCACGCATCGCAGGGGCAACTCGATCAGCAACATAGGTGCCACCGCGGGCGAATACCGACCCGAATTTGTCACAGACTGTAAAAAATCCCGACACGTCCCGGGCGTTTGCATCGGCGGCCGGTGGTACGCTTCGCGTTCCGGGCCGAGGCCCCTTCGAGGACTTGATCATGCGTCGCCTTCTGACCGTCCTTGGCCTCCTGCTCACCTCGGCGGCCGGCATTGCCGCCGACCCTTACATTCCGCCCGAGCTGGAACCGTGGCGCGAGTGGGTGTTGCACGGCGAGGACCACCTGGCGTGCCCTTTCTTCGCGGTGGGCGGCTACGGCGAGCCGCGCAACCACCTGTGCGCCTGGGCCGGTCCGTTGGTGCTGGAGACAACACCGTCCGGTGCTGCATTCCGGCAGACCTGGCAGCTGTACCGGGAGGGCTGGATAACGCTGCCGGGCGATGCCCGGCACTGGCCGGACGAGGTCCGGGCGGACGGTCAGCCCGCCTCGGTCGTGTTCCGCGGAGGCCGTCCGCAGGTGCTGCTGCCCGCGGGCGAGCATCGCCTGGCCGGGCTGTTCGCCTGGTCGAGGCAACCGGCGTCGCTGCCGATTCCGGCAGAGACGGGCCTCGTATCGCTGACCCTGGACGGCACCGATGTGCCCTTTCCGCGCGTCGAGGGCGGGCGCGTATTGCTGGGCAGCAAGCCGGCGGCCTCGGGCGCGGTCGAGGCGCTGCGCATCACGGTGCATCGCAGGCTTGCCGACGGTATTCCAGTGATGCTCGACACGCGGCTGCGCCTGGAGGTGTCCGGTCCCGGGCGCGAGCTGTTGCTTGGCCGGTTGCTCCCGGAAGGCTTCGTGCCGGTCTCATTGACCAGTCCGCTGCCGGCGCGCATCGAGGCCGACGGACGGCTGCGCATGCAGCTGCGCCCCGGCGAGTGGGTGCTGACCGCCAGGGCCAGGGCGTCGACGCCGATGGCCACGGTCGTGGCGCCGTCGGGCGACGGCACCTGGGCCGAGTCCGAGATCTGGAGCTGGCAGGCCAACGACCGGCTGCGCGTAACGACGGTGGACGCCCCCAACCCGGTCGATCCGGTACGCGTCAACGTGCCGCCGACCTGGGGGAATCTGCCCGCGTTCCGCCTCGACGGCGGCCAGGACCTCACGATCGACGAACGCAGTCGAGGCCTGTCCGGCAGCCGCCAGAACCGCCTGTCGCTGCGGCGCCTGATGTGGCGCGACTTCGATGGCGGCGGCTACACGACCGTGGACACCGTCACCGGCCAGATGGAGACGGACTGGCGGCTGGACATGGCGCGGCCCTACCGCCTGGAGAGCGCCTCCGCCGGCGGTGACAACCTGCTGGTCACGCACGGTGCCGACGCGACTCTGAGCGGCGTCGAAGTGCGCAATGCGCAGCTTGCGCTGGAAACCATAGGCCGCGTCCCGGCCGCTACGCCGGTGCTGCCGGCGACCGGATGGACCGTGGACTTCGCCGACGTCCACACGAGCCTGTCGCTGCCGCCGGCGCATCGGCTCGTTGCCGCCTTTGGCGTCGACCGTACGCGCGGCGACTGGATCGGCCAGTGGCGGCTGCTGGACTACTTCCTGGTCTTGCTCGTAGCCGTTGCCCTGGGCCGCCTGTTCGGTGCCGTGCACGGCGCCACGGTGCTGGTGCTGCTGGTGCTGGCCTACCACGAGCCCGGGGCGCCGATCTGGGTGTGGCTGATCGTTGCCGCTTTCGTGGCCCTCGCGCGCTTTGCGCCGGAAGGCCGACTGCGTCGCGTATCGCTGTGGGGGCGCAACGCCGCCTTCGCCCTGCTCGTGCTGCTGGCGTTGCCGTTCGCCGCGCACCAGCTGCGCCTGGCCGTGTTTCCGCAGCTCGAACCCGGCGTGGGACAGCAGTACGGCGCCATGCCCGGCGGCCTGCGCAGGGACGCGGCCGTCATGCGGGATATGCAGATGGCGCCGACGGCCGAACCCGAAGCGATGGCCGAAGAAATCGTGGTCACGGGATCGCGTATCGGCGGTGCCGATGCCGACGACTCGTACACGATTGGCAAGAACTCCATACCGCCGGTGCCAGCGCGCCGCTACGCCGAGGGCACCCTGGTGCAGACCGGCCCGGGCGTGCCGCAATGGGGCCGTGGCTACATCTCGCTGCACTGGTCAGGGCCGGTGTCGGCCGGCCAGACCATGCGCCTGGTCATCCTGCCGCCCGCGGTGCTCAGGAGCCTGCGCGTTCTCGTGGTGCTGCTGCTGGCCGTCGCGCTGTGGCGCATGGCGCGCCGGCTGTTCGACATGCCGGCGTTGCCACGACCGCCGCGCGCGTCGGCAGGCACCGCCGGTGCCGTTCTGCTGGCTGTGGCCGCAACGGCGGCCGTGTCCCCGCAACCGGCGCGGGCCGAAGCGCTGCCGGACGACCGGCTGCTCGGCGAGTTGAAGCAGCGCCTGCTCGAACCCCCCGATTGTGCGCCACGCTGCGCCGAGCTGCGTTCGGCCCGCATCGACATCGCCGACGCGGCGCTGACGATGGACCTGGCGGTGGATGCGCTCGACGGCGTGGCCGTTGCCCTGCCGGGGTCCAGCGGTGGCTGGCGGCCGCGCTCGGTGCGCGTCGACGGCAGGCCTGTATCGCTGTTTTTCCGCGACAACGCCGATGTCCTGTGGCTGGCGCTGGAACCGGGCCAGCACCGGCTGGAACTGGCCGGACCGTTGCCGCCCGCCGACTCGGTGCAAATACCGTTCGCTGAAGCCCCGCGGCGCGTACGTGTGAACGCTGCCGGTTGGGAGGTGTCGGGCGTCGTCGACGGTCGGCTTGCCAGCGGCGCGCTGGAACTGGTGCGTATCCGTGCGGCGGGCGACGAAGGCGCGGTGCTGCAATCCGAGCGGTTCCCGGTCTTTGTCGAGGTCGCGCGACGCCTGAGCTTCGACGTGGACTGGCAGGTGCACACGGTGGTCTCGCGCATCGCACCGACGGAGGGCGGTTTCTCGGTGTCGATTCCGTTGATCGACGGCGAGCAGCCGCTGGACGAGGCGCTCGATGCCCGCGACGGGGCTGTCACCGTCAGCCTCTCGGCGAACGCCAGCCAGCGGGCCTGGACATCGTCCCTGGCACCGACCTCGCCCCTGACACTTAGGGCCCCGGCGGCAGCCGCTCACGCCGAGGTATGGCGCCTGATTCCCGGACCCGCGTGGCGGCTGACGTACGACGACGTGCCGGTCATCGCCATGACCTCGGCGGGCAGTCGCTACAGCCCCGAATTCCGACCGCTGCCCGGCGAAACACTGGTCGTCGAATTGGTGCGGCCGGAGGCCGTGGAGGGTCGTACGCTGACCTTCGACCGCGTGCACCTGGAGCACAGCCAGGGTCGGCGCGGCAGCGACTCGACCTTGTCCGTGGCCTATCGCAGCACCCGCGGCGGCACGCATGCGATTACGTTGCCGGACGACGCGCAGGTCACCGGCGTGACCACCGACGGCATGGCGCAGCCCGTGCGGCCGGTCGACGGAACGCTGTCCCTGCCGGTCCTGCCGGGCGCCCACGAGGTGGCCGTCGTATGGCGCGCCGATACGGCCATGTCCGGGCGCATCGACACACCGCGCGTCGACCTGAATGCCGACGCCGGCAACGTCCATCTGCAGCTCTCGTTGCCCTCCGACCGCTGGGTTCTGATGGCCTCGGGCCCGGCCCTGGGCCCGGCCGTGCTGTACTGGTCCGAGCTCGCCGTGTTCGTCCTCATCGCGCTCGGGCTCGGTCGTGTCCGCACCACACCCCTGCGCACGCATCACTGGCTGCTGCTGGGTCTGGGCTTCAGCACGTTTTCGTGGGGCGTCCTGCTGCTGATCGGCCTGTGGCTGTTCGCGCTGGCCAGGCGCCGGAATACACCGATGCCGGCATCGAACACGCTGTACAATCTCGTGCAGGTGGCACTCGCCCTGCTTACAGTGGCGACCCTGGCGGCGTTGCTGATCGCCATTCCACAGGCACTGCTGGGCTACCCGGACATGCACGTCACCGGCAACGGGTCGTCCAGCGGCAGGTTGCTCTGGTTCAGCGATCGCATCGCGGGCCAGCTCCCCGGTGCGTCGGCGTGGTCCGTGCCGTTGTGGGTGTACAAGGGAGCGATACTGCTGTGGGCGCTGTGGCTGGCCTTCGCGCTGCTCCGATGGCTGCCCTGGGCGTGGCAGAGCTGGAGCGAGGGCGGCCTCTGGCGCGGGCGCATCGTTACCGCGAAGGATGCCGCGCGGGACGATGAACAATAAGACGACTGGAGTGACCTTGAGAGTTCTGCTTCTGATGACGGCGACGCTGATCGCCGGTTTGGGTCATGCCGACGAGCTGCCCGAGACCTTGTTCGGGCCGGCCCAGCAGGCCCGGCAGGTCGCCCTGGAGGCCAACGCCAACGAGCAGGCGCCGCGCACCTTCGCGTCGGCGGAGAAGAGCTTCGACCTGGCGCGCCGGGACTTCGAGCGCGGGCGCAACGCCAGCCGCATCAACGACCGCCTGATCGACGCCTTGGAAAGCTATCGTGCAGCGACGACCATCGCCGAGCGGGCGTCCGAGACGCTGGCCACGCTCATCCGTGCCAGGAACGCGGCCCGCGATGCCGACGCCTACCTGCACGACGAGGTGGTGTGGCGGCGGGGCGAAGACCGGTACGAAGACGCCATGGTGGCACTGGAACGCGACAACGAGTCGTTGGCGCTCAAGCGCGCGGCGCAGGCAGAAGAGCATTACCGCGCCGCGGAGCTGACGGCGATCAAGACCGCCCTGCTGTTCGAGGTGCGGGCCGAGCTGGCCGTCGCGCGGCGCGAGCGCGTCGAGCGCCAGGCGCCGCGCACGCTGGCCCGCGCGCAGGCGCTGCTGGCGGAGGCCGAAACGGCACTGACGGAAGATCGTTATGACACCGACCGGCCGCGCGGTCTTGCCACCGATGCCTTGCGCGAGGTGCGCCATGCCGTGCACCTGGCCAAGCTCATCCGGGCCAATCGCGACAACGACTGGAGCGACGAAGACCGCATCCTGGACTTCGAACAACAACTGGCGCGCGTTGCGGATGCCGCCGGCGTCGCGCCGGCCTTCGAGGAGGGCTACACGGCCGTTGCCGGATCGATTGCCGAGGTCATCGAGGCCGACCGGGCACGCATCCGGTCGCTCGAGGAAGACGTCGCCGACCGCAACGCGGAACTGCTGGCGCTGGAATCGCAGCTCGACGAGCTGGATCAGCGCCTGGGCGGCCTGGCCGAGGAACGGCGGACGCTGGCGATGCAGCTCGAGGCACAGGCACAGGCGCGGCGTCGCTTCGACGAGATCGGCGCGCTGTTCACGCGCGACGACGGCGAGGTGCTGCGCGAAGGCAACAACGTCATCCTGCGCTTGTCCGGGCTGACCTTCGGCGTCGGCAAGACCGCACTGACCGACGAGCACGAACCCCTGTTGTCCAAGATGCGCCGGGCCCTGACGCTGCTGCCGCCGCGGGAGGTCGTGGTCGAAGGCCACACCGATTCCTACGGTTCCGACGCCATCAATTTCCGCCTGTCCGAGGATCGCGCAAACGCGCTTCGACAGTACATCCTGGACACCATCACCATTGCCCCGAACCGTGTGCTCGCCGTCGGCTATGGCGAAACGCGCCCGGTTGCGAACAACGAGACACGCGCCGGTCGCGCGCGCAATCGCCGCATCGACATCGTCATCAAGCCGGACCTGCCGGACGCCTAGCGTCCTGAGCCATGATTTCGCCCGACCCCGACGAGCTGGAGCCGGTCTTCCGGTCGCGCCAGCCCGCCGCCTGCCACGAGCGTTCGCTGGTGCTGCACGCGGTGGGCATCCGCCACGCCGTGCTCGATACGGACGAGGGCTGCGTGCTGCTGGTGGCGCCGGCGGACGCGCAGCGCGCCCGCGACCAGCTCACGCTCTACACGCGCGAGAACCGCGGCTGGCCGCCGAAGCTGCCGGAATACGCCCGCCGTACCGATGGCATAGCCGGCATAGCGGCCTATGTCGCCGTGCTGCTGGCCGTGAGCGGTTTCGACACGCGTGACGCCTTCGGCTTCGACTGGCGCGGGGCCGGGCGCATGGCCGCCGGCCCGGTGCTGGACGGCGAGTGGTGGCGCACGGTCACCGCCCTGACACTGCACCTGGATCACGGCCACCTGGCCGGCAACCTGGTCATCGGCGCCCTTTTCGGCCTGCTGGCCAGCCATCTGCTCGGCGCCGGGCTGGCGTGGACCTCCATCCTGCTCGCCGGCGCCCTGGGCAATCTCATCAACGCCTGGGTGCAGCCGGCCTGGCACCAGGCTGTCGGCGCTTCCACGGCCGTGTTCGCGGCGCTCGGCCTTCTGACGGCCTACCTGTGGAAAGAGCGCGAGGTCCTCGGCCACCGCGGCGCGTTCCTGTGGGCGCCGGTGGTAGCAGGCGCCGTGCTGCTCACCTGGTTCGGCACCGGCGGCGAGCGCACCGACGTCACCGCCCACCTCACCGGCTTCGTGGCCGGCGCGCTGCCGGGCTGGTGGTTCGCGGGCGCCGGCGCCCGCTGGATACCGGGGTTGCGCGGTCAGCGCATCGCCGGCGCGGCCGGCGCCATCGTGCTGCTCGGCACCTGGTGGATTGCCCTGACGGCCGGCTGACGCGGGAACCGAAGGACGGCCGGCCCGGTCGACAGAACTATGCCGCGGGGAGTTGCTGCCATGCGTGTACTGATCCTGCTCGTCGCCCTGGCCGGCGGCGCCACCGCCGCTGCCGACACGGTGCTCTTGCGCAACGTCCATGTCGTGCCGATGCATCAGCCCGGCGTACTCACCGATCGCGAGGTTCTTGTCGTCGACGGCCGCATCGAGCGCATCGGCCCGTCACGGAGCAACGACCCGGCACCCGGCATCACCGTGATCGACGGTGCGGGCGGCTACCTGCTGCCGGGCCTGGCCGAAATGCACGCGCATATTCCCGCACCGGGCCAGGGACGCGAAACCCTGGAGCGCGTGCTGGCCCTGTTCGCCCTGAACGGTGTCACGACGGTACGGGGAATGCTCGGCCACCCGGCGCACCTGGCGCTGCGTCGGGACATCGCCGACGGCAAGGTCTTCGGACCGCGGCTGTTCACGTCCGGTCCGTCGTTCAACGGCAACAGCGTCACCGGACCGGAGCAGGCGACGCGGCGCGTCGAGGCCCAGGTCGCGGCGGGCTACGACTTCCTGAAGATCCACCCGGGGCTGACCGCCGCGGAGTTCGAGGCGATCGCGCGGACGGCCGCGGTATCCGGCATCGCCTTCGAGGGACACGTCACGGCAGACGTCGGCCTCGTGGGCGTACTCGACGCGGGTCAGCGGGCCGTCGATCACCTCGACGGCTACATGCAGGCCCTGCTGCCCGAGGACGTGGACGAGGCGACGCTCGACCCGCGCTTCTTCGCCGTCTCCCTCGCCGGCGACGTCGACGAGACCCGCCTTGCCGCCGTAGCCCGACGCACGGCCGAACTGGGTGCTTGGAACGCGCCGACGCTCACGCTCATCGACAACTTCACGCGAGCCGACCCGGCCCAGGCGCTCATGGCGCGGCCGGAGCTTGCGTTCGTGGACACGGCCACACGGCAGGCCTGGCAGCGCTCCCGGAACGACCTGAGAGCCCTGCCGGGTTTCGACGCGAAGACTCTGGAGCGCGCCGCGGATCTGCGGCTGGCGATGGTAGCCGCCCTGCACGAGGCCGGCGCGGGGCTGTTGCTGGCGTCCGACGCGCCGCAGGTATTCAACGTACCCGGCTTTTCCACGCACAGGGAACTGGCGCTCATGGTGCAGGCAGGGCTGAGCCCTTACGAAGCGCTCGCCACCGGCACGACAAACGCCGCGCGCTATTTCGGCGAGGACGAGGAGTTCGGCGCGGTGCGCGAGGGGCTGGCAGCCGACCTGGTGCTCGTCGCCGACAATCCCCTGGAAACGCTCGCGACGCTGAGACGCCCCCTGGGCGTGATGCTCCGCGGGCGGTGGCTGCCCCGGGCTGAACTCGACGACCGGCTGGCGGCGCTCGAACGGCCCTGACTCAGGCGACGCGTACCCCTTCCTGGGCGCCCTTGGCCTCGTACATCGCCTCGTCGGCGGCCGCGAGCAACGACTTGGCATCGCGCCCTCCGCCACTCATGGCGATGCCGATGCTGGCGCCCACCGCGATATGCTTGCCGTCGATGGCGATCGGTTCGCTCACCGCTTCGGCCAGGCGCCGCGCCACGAGCACGGCGGTCTCTTCGTCGACGTTGTCCAGGCGGATGACGAATTCGTCACCACCGAGCCGTCCCGCCACATCGCCCGGTCGCAGGGACGTACGCAGCCGCATCGACGTCGTGATCAGCACCTCGTCGCCCACGGCATGGCCGTGCGTGTCGTTGACCTGCTTGAAGCCGTCCAGGTCGAGAAACAGCAGCGCGAATCTCGCCTTCGCATCTTCTGCGCGACGCATGTGCCGCGCCAGGCTGTCGATGAAGGCATCGCGGTTTTCGAAGCCCGTCAGCGAGTCGTGCGTGGCCAGCAGCCGGAGGCGTCCGACCATGCGAGCGCGGCCGAGCACCGTGCCCGCCCAGCTCGCGAGCGTGCCGGCCAGTTCCAGATCGAGGTCGGTCCAGCGCTCGATCCGCGGCCTCGGGCTGGCGAAGGCCAGCGTGCCGAAGCGGTGGCCTTTGACGACGAGAGGCACGCCGATGTAGGCCGCCAGACCCAGTTCCTTGCACGGGTGGTTGCGCCACGGCGAGCGCGCCAGATCGTCTATCCCCAACGGTACGTCCGATCGCAGGGTGATGTCGCAGATGGTATCCCCGAGACGAAACTCCTGGCCCACGGCCAGGTCCGTGTCCGGCGCGTACACGTGCTCGACGCGATAGTCCTGGCCGGCGACGCGGCTGACGATGCCGATCTCGAGACCGAAGAATTCACATCCCAGCCGCAGGGTTTCGGCGAGCTGGCCGGTAAACGACAGCCCGGCGTCGGCGGCGATGTCGAACAGGTCCTTGAGCAGGTGAAAGCGGCGCACGTAGGACGATCGCCACGCCGGCGACACGTGCTGGCCCTTGGCCCGGGCCACCGCCCTGTCCAGCGCGCACAGCAGCCCGGGGCCATCCACGCCGGGGGCCAGCAGCGCATCGGCGGCCCCGCCGGCGAGGTGATCGATGGCGGCGGCCTCGTCCGCGACGCCGACAACGATAACGGGCACACCGGGACATCGGGCGAGCAGGGCTTTGCGGGTCACCGCGTCGTCGCTGCACAACAGGGCGTCGAAGCCCATGTTGTCGACGGCAATCAACGCCCCGACGATGTCGGCGGTCGTGGACACCTGCCAGTCCGAGCCGTCCAGCAAGCCGGCCAGGCGCGGCGCCTCGACGTGCACGGCAAGCGCGCGGCGTTTCGGCGCAGCGGGTCCGGCGTTCATCGACCGATCCTCAATCCGCGAAGACCGGCGCCCGCCGGCGGCGCCGTTGGCGCGCAACGTGTTCCGACGCAATCAATCGGTCGCGCGCTCATCGATGGCGGCGCGGCCGGCGGCAATGCCGGCGCGCAGGGCTTCGAGATCGGATGCGTAGGTCTTGTCGCCGTCGAGGGACACCACGTCGGACTGATCGCCCGTATGCAGGACCAGCGACACCGAGTACCGCCAGCCGGCGGGCTCGACGTCGGCGGTGCAGGTTATTTCGTGACCACGATAGTGCTCGACGAGTCGTTTGTCTTCCATGGTAGGCTCTCGTGCCATGACAACGACACACCGTCGGATGGCGGCGCGGCCGGGGACCCGACACCTTGAGTTTACCACGCCGGTACCGCCTGACGATCCGGCATCCTACGGATATGGCGGAGCCCCCGCATGAGGCCCCGCGTGAGGCTATTAGTGGCAGCGCTCGGACTGGGGCTGATGACGGGCCTGGCTTGCGCCGCCGATGACGGCGCGTCCGACGGCGCCGATCTCGCCGCACGCTTCGCGGGCCTGGCGCTGGCCTGCGTCCACACCGAGTATCCGAACAAGATCGGGCACGTCCTTGCCAGCGACGAAGACGTCGCCCCGCCCCGCGAACTCACGCCGGTTTTCTTCGGCTGCTACGACTGGCACTCCTCCGTGCACGGGCACTGGCTGCTCGCGCGGCTCGCACGGCTCTACCCGGAAGCCGATTTCGCACCGCTGGCCCGGGCGGCACTGGCGCGCAGCTTCCAGGCCGACAGGGTGGCCCGGGAAGTGACCTACATGACCGGTCCGGGACGCGCGTCGTTCGAACGGCCCTACGGCCTGGCCTGGCTCCTGCAGCTGGCGGCCGAGCTGGCCCAGTGGGACGACCCGCAGGCCGCGCAGTGGTCGGCGACGCTCGAACCCCTCGAACGCGAGGCGGCGCGACGCATCGCCGACTGGTTACCGAAGCTCACCTACGCGATCCGCACCGGCGAGCACTCGCAGACAGCCTTCGCCTTCGGCCTCATTCTCGACTGGAGCCGCAGCCGGCCGGATGCGGCGATGGAGCGCCTGCTGACGGCGCGCGCCCGGGAGCTGTATCTCGCGGACACGGCGTGCCCGCTGGCCTACGAACCGTCGGGCCAGGACTTCCTGTCGCCGTGCATCGCCGAAGCCG
>JAAUYH010112912.1_pt1 | contig 41830 bp, 33 predicted proteins | sample 7278061 | NCBI WGS metagenome assembly JAAUYH01 (sample SAMN14350203, study PRJNA611818) | marine sediment metagenome | isolation source: surface marine sediment (0.6m) | place: French Polynesia: Moorea | collected 2018-08
CGATCGCTTTTTATACCAAATTAGATTCTAAACTACGATGAAGATATTGACAAAGCGTGAGGGCATCAACCCCCAATTCACTACGGTCTTTAGCTGCTAACATAGCCGCCTGAGCGTGCCACCAAGCAGCAGTTGCTACCATTGCATCTATAGGATGGTTAACCCTCTTATTTTGGGCTAATAATCCCCCCATTAAACCCGTTAAGACATCCCCGCTACCTCCTCTAGCTAAGGCAGGAGTGCTGTCAGGAATGATCCAAACTTTGCCTTGAGGGTTAGCAATAATCGTTCTGGCCCCTTTTAATAAAATAATTGCCCCAGTTTGCTCTGCAGCCCGTCTCGCTGCGGTAATTCTATCTTTTTCGGGGTGATGAATATCAGGAAAGAGACGCTTAAATTCTCCGAGATGGGGAGTCAACACTGTTGCATTCTGCCGTTGGGATAAACCCTTTACTGTTCCCAGTTGGGCGAGAATGTTGAGGGCATCGGCATCTAAAATAATAGGACAGGGTGCTTCTAACACCCGAGTGACTACATCCGTTGCTTCCGTGGTTAACCCTGGACCGCAGGCGATGATATCATAGGAATCGAAGTCTGTTGCAAGTGGGGGCAATAAGGCAACGGCCCCCTTTTCCAATTCGGGACAATCGATGATTAAGCCATCAGGAATATGACCGACGAGTAACGATTTAAGGGACTCAGGAACAGCAACAGATAACATTCCCACCCCGCTTGCTTTTGCCCCATGACCACTTAAAATACTCGCCCCTGCGTAGCGACGGGAACCTGCAATGAGCAGTAAATGACCTTGTTGATATTTATGGGTGAGTTGGGGACGGGATAAGGGTAAAAATTCTAGTGCTAGGGTTTGGTTTAAAAGTTGTAGGGGTATAGGTTGGGAAAGAATAGCGTAAATATCTCGCAAGGGAATACCAAAGTCGATGCGTTCTGCTCTTCCGGTATAAGCGAGAGCTTGATCCTGAAAATAAACCGGTTTCCATAACCCCAAACAAAGACTATGAGTAGCTTTGACGGCGGTTCCTAACACTTCTCCTGTGTCGGTGTGTAACCCAGAAGGAATATCAATACTGACCACAGGGGTAGACCATTGATTGAGACAATCAACCGCTAGGGCTAGATTACCAGAAAGCGATCGCGTTAATCCAAAGCCAAATAAACCATCAATGATTAATTGACAAGGGTTCAACGATTCGAGATCATTATAGTAAGGAATGCCTAAACGATGGGCATAATCAGCGTGTTTTTGGGTTAACGCTTTTAACTTGGGAAAGGGACAGTAGATACAGACATCATACCCTTGTAGATGTAATTCCCTGGCAATGACTAAGGCATCTCCCCCATTATGACCTGGCCCCACTAATAAACCAACTTTAGAGACAGTGTGGAGAGGATAAAGCTGTTGAATACGTTGGGACATCATCAGGGCTGCTTTTTCCATTAAAGCGGCCACCGGCATACCAGCTTCAAAAATTTTTCCCTCAATGTTAGCCATTTGTTCGGCGGTAACAATAATCGAATCAAGTTCTTGTCTCGGTTGCATAAGTCTTGTTTCAGGTTTTGACACTGTTTTCTTGTTATGAATCTCCCGATTACACATCGGGAGATTGCACTACCGTTTTTAGGATATCCAGAGATTCGCTACACCACCCGTTTGATTTTTAGGAAAGGGCAATGTAGAGAAATAGTAGAATCACAAGAATTGACAACAAGATGATGATAATCCACAAAATGAGATTAGAATGCTTCTGCAGAGGAATTGTTGTTCCCAAAATCTCCAAACCTAGATCCGTTGGCGCTTCCCCATCAGTAGCAAATAGCTGAGTGTAACTACCATCAAGATTATCTTTCAGAGAGGAAATTGGACGAGCTTGAGTAGAGACTAACTTAATCTTGTCTGCATAGAAAGGTCCAAGGAAAACCCCTGCTCGACTCATGGGAGTAATGGTTGCTTTGTAGAGGTTTTGTTCTACTTTGCTCATTTGGATCGAAGAACGAACAGCATCAACCCGAGTGACTAACACGGCACAGAGCGTGTTACGACGGGCAAAATTGTCTCCCCTGGCTTTCAAATCGAAGCGATACGTGCCATCGTATTGAGTTTGGGAGAAGTTCAAGCGATATAGTCCGTCTTCTACTTTCTCAAACCTCAGTTCTCTCATATTGGTGAAGAGAAAGTCATTGCGTTCGTAGCGAGAGAGAACAGACGAAATTACCTGCGATCGCTGACTGGTATCAGCACTAGGTCGAACAGCTGCACTGGTTGTCACTGCCTTAACTTGCTGATTTTTTCGCACTTCCCTGGCAATGAGGTCGCCTTGGGCTTCATCAGGACGGCGAACTTGAGCAGTAACATTGACCTCGCCTCGATAGGGTTCACCATTAAGGGTAATCTGAGCAGTGATGACAATGGGTCGTCCCGTGAAGCCAAGAATCGGTGTAATGTCCCACTTAATCTTCAATCCGAGATCCTCAACCGCTAAGTACCTGATTTTCGGGTCGCTAGGAACGTTCACAAATTGCCAAGTGCCTCCTAGACTGCCTTCTAGCACAAAGTAAGCATGGCTCACCAAAGCAGACACTTTCGGATGGTAAGTTGGAGTCGCAGCATGGTCAATGATTGTGCCATCTGGTGCGCGGAGATCGAAGTCATGGGTGACGGTGGGATCTTCCCACGCTATCAAGAAAATAGCCTTGTCCGTTCCGTCATGGATAGTGACTGAGCGAGTGCCATAAACATCAGCTATTTCTGCTTTATCGAGTGTTTCTCCAAGAATTTGTACGAAGAAATCGAGAATTTCTGATGGATCAGTTGTTTCGCGATAGCTTCCGCCGTGTTCACTGGCAAGGACACTAATTTCACTGGGATCGATATGAACTCCAGAACCTAGACCGATGGCGTGAATTGTCAGTGGATCGAGGATGGGATCTGAGGAAACTGTATTGACTGATGCGCCTCGGTTATTCTTGCCATCCGTGAACAATATCAAGTGTTTCGCGGGATTAGCTCCTGAATTAACCATTCCAGCCGCCCGCCGAATTCCTTCCCCAATGGGAGTACATTCACTTGGAGCATCTGTGGCGTAGAGACTGGGCAAATCCACTGTACTCAACGCGCTAAGTGGTGGCTGTTCGACAATTTTATTGCCTAACGGACTACTATCGGCACAACTCCAGCGAAAGCGCACTGCACCTAACCTATCTTCACTTTCGTTGCCCATGACTTTGTAGAGGTCGTGGAGGATATCAGCCGCTTCAATCATGCTCTGCCACTTATTCTGAGCCGCCATACTGCCAGAACCATCTAACGCCAAAGCAATGTCGTGACCGATATCGGCAACGGTTTCGTAAAATTCAATCCAGAAAAGACTGTTTTCTGGTGCTTGGGTTCGCATGACGATTTCCTTGATCGGTGTTGCTGGACTGTTGAAAGTTACTGTCTGGCCTTCAGCAAACAACCAAGGCAAATCTTGTCTTTGGACTAGATCATCTTCATTTCCGCCGTGTTCGCGATAAAATTTCACAATCATGCCAATGGGGGGATCGCTGGGTCCATCTATCGGCATATCCATGTATGTCCTGAAACTTACAAACTGCTGGGGGTTATTAAAACGGATCACCAAAATTGCATTCGGCCGGATAACATCAGCACAATCTACTTGTGAGAAAAATAAGCGGCGATTCCCTGAAACCATGAGAATTTCCATTGCTCCGCTAGCAATTATGAAACTTATCCCGTTATCAGAATCTGGCAATGTATTGCGTATCCCCCCCTCATCACAAATCGGAATACCTGTATGGGTAGGATAAATCCCTGATTCAAAATCGATATAGGTCATGATAAAACCTCCCTGGTAGCAACCTGGAGAAAATATGCAAAAATTCTCTATTTGCTACCTAAAACTTTCACACAAAGGCTGCCTAGCAAAGTACCAAATACATTCACTTAATACTAGGCATAACTTTTAACTGAATTGTGTTTACCTAAACTGACTAAATCTGATTATTTTTCTTGCTATTTTCTCTTACACTTACTATTGTAACTCGCCAAGCATGAGGGGGTAATAATTAACAGATATTTTTACAAAAATTCACCGATTTTTTCCCTTATCTAAACCGAGAAATCCTTGATAAAATTGCCAAATATTTAGATTTTATACTAAATGTTAAAAGAAAATTGCTACTGAATAATGAGACAAGTTTAGAACTTGTGTACTCTTTAAAAGTTTTTGCAACGCAACCTCAGATCCTAATTCCGTGGACAGTTACAACTGATTTAAGCTAAATTGGTAACGAGTATGTTTAAGTCAGTCTTGTCAATATTTTATGAAGGAAACGGTTGAAGAAAATCCAAAAATTCGCTCCTTAGAAGACGCTTTACATCGGTGTCAATGTCTAGGAATGCGTATTAGTCGTCAACGTCGCTATATTTTAGAATTGTTATGGAAAACCAAAGAGCATCTTTCGGCAAGAGAAATTTATAATCGTCTCAGTCAAAATGGCAAAAACGTCGGCCACACTTCAGTGTATCAAAACCTAGAAGCCTTATCAAGTCAGGGAATTATCGAATGTTTAGAGCGATGTGAGGGACGACTCTATGGAACTATTACCGACTCCCATAGTCATGTTAACTGTTTAGATACGCAGCAGATTATTGATGTTCATGTTAAACTGCCTCCAGAGTTGATTGAACAGATAGAAGCTGAAACAGGAATTACCATCACTGACTATCGAATCGATTTTTATGGCCATAAACAGCCAGAACAGTCTAAACTAAATGAAACAGTAAGTAAGCCCTCGCCTGTATAACGTTAGTGAGCGATCGCCCTATATCCCTCTTTCTTGTGGACAACGATCCCATTTTTCGCTTAGGACTCGCAACGATCTTGAGCAGTCATTCTCAATGGGAAATTATTGGTCAAACTGATAACTTAACCGACGCTTTGAGCGAGTTATCAAATAACACTTCTGATCTAATTATTTTAGACCCCAATGTAACAGATGAAACCTTAACCATTGAAAGGTTTTATCAACAAGTTAAGACAAGTCAGCCTCAGACTAAACTATGTTTATTAAGTTATGATCTGACTGGAGAGCAACAGCAAGAATTTAAAAAAATAAGGATCGAAGGATACGTTAATAAGGGAGCAAGCATAGAACTTTTGCTAGAAAACTGGCATAAAATCATTCAAGGTGAATTGATTTGGCCGACGACGGTTTCTAGTCAATTGTCTGAAGTAAAAACTAGAACTTCGCAAGAAAACTGGTTGTCTAGGGTGCGAAAATCAGGGATAGAGCAAATTAATAGTAACTTGCAATTAATTAATAAAAATCTTAAAAACCGTCCTATTTCTAAGTTAGATAGACTTTTTTTAAAAGGAAGAAAGCGAGAACTGCTAACAGCACGATGGATAGTAGAGCAGTTATTACCCGTTGAGGTCATTGTCTTATCACCCAATGGCTCTAATCTTAAAACAATTAACCCAAATAAATTAGTGACAACTGGAACTTTAGGAATAAAAGAAAAAGAATTTCAAATTTTTGATGAAACCGTTGAGAAACTTGAGTATAATTTGGATAACTTAACTATTTTTTTATTAGAAATTGATATATTAAAACCTGAGAAGAAACAAGAAATACTAGAATTGGTTTTGAAACAATTTTATCGCATTATTAATGATCTAAAATTTATAGAGACACCCAGAATACAGCTATCGAAAAATAGTCTATCTATCGTAGAAAGAGTATGGAGAGAATCTGCCTTGATTTTTCTTAGTAAATATTGTCTCAATGAACAACAAGTATCCTTAGATGATATGGAAATCTTGGTAGAAGAAAATGAAGATTTAGTGTCTCAAGAAATGTTACAAAAAATCCCTTATTTTACTGAGCTATTTAATGACGTTATCTTAGGGTATGAATTAGAATTTAAAGAAATTACTCCTGTAGATGAAACAACAGAGACAAAAGAAAAAATTTTGCATAACACTATTATTCAGATTGCGAATGGGATTGTCGCTTTAATTTTAAATTACTTTTCTAATCATGAAAAAGTTAAGAAAAATCTATATAATTCAGACATAGTATCATCGAGGGAAGTGGCTAAATTTAGGAATCGCTTAGCATGGGAATATAGAAAGCAAGAATATTGGCAAGAACCCAAAAACATTTTTGAAAGTCAATATCGACTCTTTTTTTTCAGCCAAAAAGGCATCCACTGTACGGTGGTTTATGCCCCCCGTCAACGAGAACTAGAGACGTTAAGTGGACTGCGATGGACAGTGACCATACTCTTAGAGGTTCGAGACGCGATCGCTCCCTTGCTGCGAGCTTTAGTGGGAACGGTGGGTAAAGGGTTAGTCTATATTTTAACTCAAGTAATTGGTCGTGGCATTGGATTAGTGGGTAAAGGCATTTTACAAGGGGTTGGTAACAGTCTTTCAGAAAGAGACTATCAGAGAAAGTCAACAAAACCCAATTCCAAATCGTGAACTACCAACACCGAATCAAAGATTACGGTGTGGGCTTCCTACCCAATAAACTGCTCTCTATGACCCGAAGGCATAGCGAGCCTTACGTTCAGGCGATAGGCTTTACCCCGCGTTCCGCAGGTCAAAAGTTGTGTTTTTCAGCTACCCTGTTCATTTTGCTATTCCAAGCTTTAAGAGGAACATCGAGGTTGGCGCAATCCTTCAAGGATTGGTGGTGTCTAGGTTTTGTGCAACGGGGAGTTCGCCCACCACGGCTACTCTCTCTTATACCGCTTATTTGTATCATATCAAAATTATTGCCCGCAATTGATGAGGCAGTGCGGTCTTGGGGTTTCCCCAAGTAGAGCAACTGCCGTCCCAAGCCAAAATTTTGCTTTTTTGAGCGTATTTATGGCGTGGGGCTTCTTGCGGAAGAAGCTAAATCAGCACCGACATCTCCCCTAGATGCTGCTCCATCGTTCATAATAGAAAGAAAGAGTAATTTTTCCAATAACTAACTGGTTATGAAATACATCTCCTCCTTGACCTCGCGACACAATCAATCGACAACAGTGGTTCAACCCAAACAACGGAAAGGAAAAACAAGTCAGCATAAACGACACCATCGTTTATGGGGATGGGGAACATTAATAACCAGTGGCCTTTTCTTGCAATTGTTGTTAATGGCCAGTCCCAGTTGGGGACAAGAGAAAGAAGAAGAGTATAGTTATGGTGAACTGTTAAATGATATCAATGCAGGGAAAGTTACCCTGGTAGAAATCGATCCCAGACTACAAAAAGCAAAAGTTACTTTAAAAGATCAAGAAGAACCCCAAGACGTTCCCTTACTGAAGCAAAACCCTGAACTGATTAACGAACTCAAGGCTAATGATGTCAACTTTGACTATAATCCCTCTCCTGACAACTCAGCCATGATACGGTTAATGCTGCAAATTCCCATATTATTGCTGATTTTAGTGATTGTCATTGCCATTGTCCGTCGTTCGGCCAATATGTCAGGTCAAGCCATGAGTTTTAGTAAATCTCGGGCCAGGTTTCAAATGGAAGCGAAAACGGGGATTTCCTTTGAAGATGTGGCGGGTATCGATGAAGCCAAAGAAGACTTGCAAGAAGTGGTCACCTTCCTCAAAGAACCCGAAAAATTTACCGCCATTGGCGCAAAAATTCCCAAAGGAGTCCTGTTAATCGGTCCACCCGGAACAGGGAAAACGCTTTTAGCCAAAGCTGTAGCGGGAGAAGCCGGGGTTCCCTTCTTTAGTATTTCCGGGTCAGAATTTGTGGAAATGTTTGTGGGTGTGGGGGCTTCACGGGTCAGAGATTTATTCAAAAAAGCCAAAGAAAACGCCCCTTGTCTCATTTTTATCGATGAAATTGATGCCGTTGGCCGCCAGCGAGGGGTTGGTTACGGTGGGGGTAACGATGAACGAGAACAAACTCTGAATCAACTGTTAACGGAAATGGATGGATTTGAAGGGAATACCGGCATTATCGTCATTGCTGCGACCAACCGTCCTGATGTGTTAGATAGGGCTTTAATGCGGCCAGGAAGATTTGATCGCCAAGTGATGGTCGATTATCCCGATTTTAAAGGACGACAAGGGATTTTAGAAGTTCATTCTCGGGACAAAAAGGTAGATGAAGAGGTATCCTTAGAAGCGATCGCCCGACGAACTCCGGGGTTTACTGGGGCTGATTTATCAAATTTACTCAATGAAGCCGCCATTTTTACCGCCAGACGACGGAAAGAAGCCATCACCATGGCCGAAATTAATGATGCCATTGATCGGGTTGTTGCCGGGATGGAAGGAACCCCCTTGGTAGATAGTAAGAGTAAACGATTGATCGCCTATCATGAAATTGGCCACGCTTTGGTGGGTACCATGATGACCGGTCATGATCCGGTGGAAAAAGTAACCCTTATTCCCAGAGGACAAGCTAAAGGTTTAACTTGGTTTACCCCGGATGAGGACGCAGGGTTAGTGACTCGGAATCAACTATTAGCCCGCATTGCCGGTTTATTAGGGGGTCGGGCAGCAGAAGAAGTGATTTTTGGCGAAGATGAGGTGACCACTGGTGCGGGCAATGACATCGAAAAGGTGACTTATCTGGCCAGACAGATGGTGACTCGTTTTGGTATGTCAGAATTAGGGTTATTGGCGTTAGAAGAGGATGAACAAGATAATTATGCTGCTTTTGATGAAATTGCCACTAAGATTGATAACCAAGTTAATCTGATCGTGGAAAAATGCCATGAAAAGGCACAAAACATTATTCGCGAAAATCGGGCAATGGTGGACCGGTTGGTAGACATTTTAATTGATCAAGAAACCATTGAAGGGGATGAGTTTCGTAAGTTGATCGAGAAATCCCAAGAACCGGTCGACTCAGGCCCGAAACTTTGTAAGTCAGTTTAGTTGTGAGAGTGTGGGAAGAGATAAGGTGATGGCATGATCGTGAAAATATACATCAATAATTTCTCCCCCTCTCCCAGTCTCCCAGTCTCCCCCTCTCCCCCTCTCCCAGTCTCCCCCTCTCCCCCTCTCCCCCTCTCCCATCTTCCCTGCCTACTCCTGGGGATAACGTTGCCACAAGTCTGTCGTTCGGTGCAAACTGCAATGATTGCCTTCTCCTAAGATCAGATGATCGATTAAGGGAATACGAATGAGTTGCATCCCTTGAAGAAGTTGCTCAGTAAGGTGTAAATCTTCTTGTGAGGGTTGGACGTTACCAGAGGGATGATTATGAGCCACAATTAAGGCGTTTGCCCCTTGTTTGAGGGTTTCTCTAAAAATTTCTGCCGGCTCAACTAGGGTTTCTGTAGCGGTTCCAATGGTAATCACTTTCGTCCCTAACAGTCGGTATTGACTATCTAAAAAAACAGCAGCAAAATGCTCTCGTCTCTCCCACATTAAATCATGACTCAAAGCAGCGACTGCAGCTTCAGGACTGTCGATGATGACTCGTTCCAGGGGACGCACTTGAAACGTTCGTTTTCCCAATTCTACGGCAGCGATAATGGTTGTAGCTTTAGCCGGTCCAATACCCTCAATACTCATCAGTTCATGAGGACTAATATCCCGTAAAATATCCAACGGGTCCCGACGATGTTGACTTAATTCTTGTAAAATATGATGGCCTAAACCCACAGCAGAGAGTTTACCTTTTCCCTGTCCTGTACCTAAAAGAATGGCTAATAATTCCGCAGTAGCCAGATTTTTCGCGCCTACGGCCATTAAACGTTCACGAGGTCTTTCGCTACAGGGAATATCAGCAATTCTTAAATGATAGGTCATGATCAGTTAAAAAGAATCAATTGTCCTGTTTTAACTGATTTTTGACAAAATGTCTGTGATCTTTTCACTAAGCGTGACATTCACATCCATGATGAGAACATCCTGAACCGGTGGGATGTCCATTAGCACAAGTATCAGAACAAAAATATTTTCCTGCTTTTTCGATAGCATCGCTAATAGAAACGATACACACACAAGAAGGACAAGCACATTTAACTTGAGTGACAGTAGCTGATGTCATGATGTTTAATCCAATAACAATCTATTTTTAATCTAACAAAGAATAGATCATGACAGAGTGTATTCTGCTACCCTAACTCACCAATATTTTTAAATATTAATCATCCTACATTAAACTTTACAAAAAGAAAATTCAGTGCGCTATTTTGATAACGCACTGAAATAATAGATTATACAGCCTCTAATAAGCCACTATGTTTTAACAAAGGTTCAGTGTTGGGTTCTCGTCCTCGGAAGGCTTTAAACACTTCCATCGGGTCTAAACTTCCTCCTAATGCTAAGACCGTATCTCGGAACCGTTTTCCTGTTTCTGCAACCGCTTTTTCATCGTTTAATCCGACTTCTTCAAAGGCAGAAAAGGCATCCGCGCTTAATACTTCTGCCCATTTATAACTGTAGTAACCGGCTGCATATCCACCCGCAAAAATATGACCAAAGGCACATAAAAATGAGTCTTCGGGTAACGGTTTAATTACTGTTGTTTTTTGGGCAATACGGTTACGAACATCGGCTGGGGTTTCCTCCCCATTGGGTTGATAACGATGGTGTAATTCTAAGTCAAGAAAACTAAAATGTAGTTGTCTTAACATGGCCGAACCACTCATATAATTACGGGCGGAAACTAACTTATCGTAGTAATGTTCCGGTAAGGTTTCCCCTGTTTCATAATGCTTGGCCATGTTAAATAAAGTAGTGCGATCGTAACACCAATTTTCCATAAATTGACTGGGTAATTCCACCGCATCCCACTCGACATTATTAATCCCTGCTGCCCCAGGATAGTCAACTTTTGTCAACATATGTTGTAGACCATGGCCAAATTCATGGAATAAAGTGGTGGCTTCATCAAAGGTCATTAAACTGGGTTTTCCATCTACAGGAGGGGTTTGATTACAGATTAAATAAGCAACCGGTAAACGGGTCATAAATTGCTCTTCTAGCTTGATTTTTGCCCGTCCAATACAATCATTCATCCAGGCCCCCCCACGCTTCTCTGCGGGGCGACTATAGGGGTCTAAATAGAAGTGAGCAATGGCTTCTCCTGCTTCATTATTAACCTGAAAATATCTGACATCTTCTTGCCATATTGGGGCCTGTCCATCAGCAGAGATTATGGTTACCCCAAAGATTCTTTTTGCTAAGGTAAATAAGCCGTCTAAAACTTGAGGTAAGGGGAAATAAGGGCGTAATTCTTCGGCAGTAAAATTAAATAAGGTTTCCCGTTGTTTTTCTGCCCAATAACTCACATCCCAAGGTTGTAAATGGTCGGTTTTGGCAAAGGTTTTTAAGGTTTCTAGGTCTTGAACAGCAGCATCGTAACTGACGGTTCTTAACTCTTCTAATAACCCTTCCACTCCTTCAACACTAGGGGCCATTTTTCTGGCTAAACTCACCTCAGCATAGGTATGATAACCGAGAATTTCTGCCTGTTGTTTTCGTAGTTCTAAAATCCGTTCAATGAGTGGATTATTGTCTAATTCTCCACTAGATGCACGAGAAATAAATGCCTTATAAACTTTCTCCCTTAAGTCCCGTTGGCTGCTATATTTCATGAAAGGAATATAACTGGGATAATCTAAAGTAATTACCCAAGGGCCTGCTTCTGGCGTGGCGTTTTCTTCCCCTTCTGCGCGGGCGGTTTGTGCTGCTAAACTGAGTAAACTGGCGGGTAATCCTTCCACTTCTTGTTCTGTGGTTAATTTCAATTTAAAGGCTTTGGTAGCGTCTAAAACATGGTTAGAAAACTTGGTGGAAAGTTCGGCTAATTCGAGTTGAATGTTGTTAAATTGCTCACGGGTTTCTCCTGTTAAGGCAACCCCTGATAATTCTGCTTCTCGGATAGCGGTTTCAACAATCCGTTTTTGAGCATTTTCTAATGTATTCCATAGATTGCTTTCTTGAAGGCTTTTAAAGGCTTCATAAATGGGCTTACTTTGACCTAATTTGTTGATAAATTGCACAACTTGGGGTTGTACTGTTTCGTAAGCGTTGCGAAGTTCGGGGCTATTTTTAACCCCCATTAAATGACCAACAATTCCCCAACTCCAACTAAATTTTTCTTCTATTTCTGTTAGGGGTTCGACTAAACCTTCCCAGGTGGGTTGAACATTTGCTTCTAAATGACTTAATTTAGCGTCTAATTTCTGCAATAATTCTGTCATTGCAGGAATCACATGATCAGGGGTAATTTTATCAAAGGTCGGTAATCCTTGTCCGATGAGTAAGGGGTTATTGGTTAAAGTTGCGTTGCTCATAAGTCAGTGATAATCAATCACAATTTGCTATTTTTTTGAAGTTAGTCGTTAATAGTTTATATAACGACTCTCCTATCTTTTACTGTAACGCAAAATTAGAGTATTTAGAGTAGTGAGCATCTAGTATAGTAATCAGGTTTCAGTTGTGAGAAAATTAGCAGTAGGATTTAACAGTGTTAAATCCCTACAAGGTGATATTTGTAGGGACATAATAATATTATGTCCTCATTGGTTCTCATATATCATTCCTGATTGCTATAGTACCAAAATTAGTTAGTGTTAGGACATTTGTGATACCTTTCGTTGTCATTACGAGGAGTCAGGAATCTCTGTAATGTCTTAACCAGAATGAGTAGTGCTATAGAAAGCACAGTAATTTCAACCTTATTATTAATTTCAATTTTGTTATCCTAGATGTTTGATAGTAAGGATTTTCTATTGCTATCTTTTACTCGAATTCTTTTACCAATAAGCTCAGGATTTATATTATAAAATCTCGCTGCTTGAGCCATATTAAAACTTAATAATTCTTCGCCTTTTAACTTATATTTAGTCGTTAATTTAATAGGTGAAATTCCAAGAACTTTAATAATTTCTTTCGCAACTGCTTTTGCTAATAAGGGAGGAACTGAATTACCAATCTGTCGAAAACCATGCCATTTTGTAACATGAAAACGGAACCAATCAGGGTATGAATGCAGTCTTGCTGCTTCTCTAACGGTAATACATCTAGGGGTAAATGGATGAATGGGACGAGGAGAGGTATGGGCCCCACGATTACTAGGTGTACCTGCTCTTAAGGTATTACATAAACCGTCGGGATGCAACCTTAAAAATCGGCTAATGGGTTCAATTTTTCCTGGAGGTGTTTTATTAAATCTATCTATAGATTTTTGTGTATGTTTCGTTCTTAAACTACCAGTTAATAATTTTTTATTATAGTTTCTTGGATAAGAATAATCATCGATTAAATTAGACGAATTTATTAGATTTTGAACATATTGACTCGGTTTTCCATACTTTGTAATTACCCAATCTTGATCATTCAACTCAGGATATTGATTAACTTCAGGTAAGTCTTGAATCGCCTCTTTTACCGTTGGTGTTTGAGGAAGTAATAAGTTATCTTTTCGATTATACTGAGTGATAAATTCAGGATAATTAGGTAATCTTAATCCTTTTTGACATCCCAATAAAAACAGTCGTTTTCTTACTTGCGGAACCCTATAATTAGCGGCGTTTAAAATTTGATAATCAGTTTTAACTTGATAGTTATTTTTGGCAAATTCATCAAAGATTTTTTGCAAAAAAATTTGATGTTTACCTATGGCCATTCCTGGAACATTTTCCATGACAAAATATTTCGGTTGTAACTCCAAAACTAAGCGAATAAAATGTTTAACCAAAGCATTACGATCATCTTCTAAACTTCGTTTTCCCATTAAAGAAAATCCCTGACAGGGAGGACCACCAAATACAACATCAATCGGTTTATTTTTAATGGTTGATAACTGCCTAATCTGATGACCTGTTATTTGAGTAACTGACGCACAAATGGTTGTCCAGAAAGGAAAATTATAATGATGAATACTACAGTGAATGGGATCAATTTCTACCGATGCTAAAACATCAAAACCCGCTTGTTCAAATCCCAGTGTCATTCCCCCAACACCGGCAAATAAATCAACAGCAATGGGACGTTTTTGATTCATATTTTTTGACTAACTTTAGCTTAAATTTCAAGGATAACGGGTGTATGATCGCTTGGTCTTTCTTGTTTCCTGGGTTCTATATCTATTGTACAATCAATTGCTTTTTCGTACAATTTATTAGTAAGATACAGATGATCAATACGCCATCCTCTATTGCGTTGAAATCCACCGGAACGATAGTCCCACCAACTAAAATGTTCCCCCTCTGTCGTAAATTTTCTAAAGGCATCTTTTAACCCAATATTTAGGATATTTTGCAATGCTTCTCTTTCTAAGGGAGAGGACATAATATGATTGCTTTTCCCTTTAGGATTATAGATATCTTTGTCTTCTAAAGCGATATTAAAATCTCCACAAATACATAATTCATGAGATTCTTTTTCAATTAAATTATCTAAATAAGCCTTTAAAACTTGAAACCATTGTAACTTATATTCATACTTTTCACTCCCTATGGATGACCCATTAGGAACGTATAAATTAATAATACGAATGCCATCAATAACCCCTGAAATAACTCGTTTTTGTTCATCAAAATCTTGGGCGATTTCTTCCCCAACCACATCCGTAAATCCTGTTATGATATCGGTCATGGGTTGAAGACTAAAAATAGCCACCCCGTTATAAGCTTTTTGTCCATAAATATAAACATGATAACCTAATTCTTCAAACGGTTTTTGCGGAAAATCTTTATCAATTACCTTTGTTTCTTGTAAACAAAGAACATCAATATCATTATCTGTTAACCAATCAATAACATGAGGTTGTCTTGTACGAATTGAGTTAACATTCCAAGTAGCAATTTTCATCTTTTATAAACAAATTAGGACTAAAAAATCAGGAACAGCTATTGGTCAATAATTTAAGCAATAACTGTTCACTGATAACTAAATTTAACTAGCATTAGCCAACACAGAATTACCGTTCAAAAGTTCGATGGCGGCTTCGTATTGTACATCATCTTTCGTACCAATTTGTTGATAGGAAATGGGATCTTGAACAACAAGCTTATCTGGTTGAATTCCTAACTTATGAATATCGTTATGATTAGGAGTTTCATACTTAGCCACGGTAATCGCTAAACCGGCACCATCGGGTAACTCAAATAAGGATTGAATTAACCCCTTACCAAAGGTTTTTTCACCCACTAAGGTTGCCCTGCCATTATCCTTTAACGCCCCCGCTAAAATCTCGCTGGCACTAGCGGTTCCTTGATTGACTAATAATACTAAAGGATCGTCAGTTAACGCAGTTCCTGATGCGGTAAAACTATCTTGCACCCCTTGACGATTAACTGTATAAACAATGGTGCCTTGATCCATCCATAAACGGGCAACTTCTATCCCCGCTTGTAGAAGTCCACCGGGATTATTTCTTAAGTCTAAAATATAACCCTCAGCCCCTTCTTTTTCTAAGTTAATAATAGCTTCTGCCATTTCTTCAGCCGCATTAGCACTGAATTGATTCAAGCGAATATAACCAATAGGAAGATTAGGGGTGGGTTGATTTAAACTAGCAGTAACGGGACTTAAAGAAATGCGATCGCGAACGATTTCAACTTCTCTAACGTCCGATTCTTGTCGATAGGGTAAGATGGTTAAAGAAACCGTTGTGCCAATCGGTCCACGCATTTTCGTGGCTGCTTCATCTAAAGTTAAGGTTGTCGTATCTACATCGTCAATTTTTAAGATGCGATCGCGGGCTTTTATACCTACAGTTTCAGCAGGAGATCCTTCAATGGGGGCCACGACTTCTAAATTACCGGTCTCTGGATTAATATTGATTTGTAAGCCAACACCCGATAATTCTCCTGCGGTACTGACTTGTAAATTATGATACTGTTCCGGTCTTAATAAACGGGTAAACGGTTCATCGAGAGTGGCTAACATATCCTCGATGGTATCGTAGGTTTCCTCGCGATCGTCTAAAGGACGTTTTAATAAATCTTGTCTTAATAACCACCAATTTTGATGGTTGAAGGTATCATCTAAATAGGATTGATTCACCAGTCGCCATGACTGCAGCAGTAACTTTTGGTTTTCTGTAAAAGCATGAGCATTAGGAGTCCAAGCAAAAAAGTTGAACACAAGGGAAAAAATAACCAGAAGCGTTACCCAAAATGAACGTTTTCTCATGAGACAAACTAAAATGTGAATGGTATTGATTGCTTTAAGCAATGGATAAGTCTATTTCTATTGTGCCGAAATTGTAACAAATTAACAGGCTTATTGGGAGTATCTGATTTGTGCAGACACATTTTTCTTTGAGTTTGACGGAGAGATGAGGGGACAGGAGAACCCAGAGAAAGTTCATTTTTCTATTTTTTATGGCCGCCCTCCCTTAATAACCATACTGCCATTTTACCCTGTCCAGGAATATCCATTTCTCCCATCTTAGAAAATTGATAAAATTCCTGTAATGGTTCGTATAAATTTTGACTAATTAAGATAGAATTGGGCTTACCCTCTACAGAATTGACAATCATTAAAAATCGAGCAATTTTAGCGGTATTTCCCATCAAATTATAAATAAATTTTTGTTTTCCTAATAATCCACCAATGACTTCTCCTGAATAAATTCCAATCCTAATCTCAAAGTTGAGGTGTTTTTCTTGACTAAACGCCCTTACAATTCTCAGCATTTCTAGCCCTAACTCGATCACAGCTTTATCCCGATCTAATCTCGGCACAAACAAGCCACTAGCAGCTAAATAAGATGTGCCAACGGTGCTAATTTTTTCTACATCATGACGTTGCGCTGCGTCATCAAAAGCACTCACAATATCGTTTAAAAGTCCCACTGCTTCCTCTGCACTCATGAGATCACATTCCTCATCAAACCCAACAATATTGGCTGATAATACGGTTACATGGGGAAATTTATCGGCAATTTTTTCTTCTCCTTGCTTTAAGCGTTTGACAATGGGTGCAGGAAGGGTTTTTAAGAGTAGGGCATCATTTTTTCTAATTTGTTCTTCTAGGGCTTTTTTTTCCTCATCAATGGTTCTAGCCATGCGATTAAATGCACCAGCAAGTTGACAGAATTCATCATCAGATGGAACCGTTACCACAACGTTAGTTTCCCCTGATGTAATTTTTTTAGCCCCCGAAATTAATCGGTAAATTGGCATCACTAAACGACGGGAAAGAAACAAAGATAAAATGGTAACAATAGGAACTAAAATTGCAGTCGTTACCAACACTCTTTTACCAAAAATTTGTATCGGCTCGAAGGCTTCACTCACATAAATTTTTGATAAAATCACCCAATCTAAACTATCAGCTAATTTTAAAGGCGCATAAGCAACGAGAGAAGAAACACCACGATAATCATCTAAAACTCCTAATCCTTCTTCACCTTGCAAAGATTTTTCAATAGAATTTGTCTTAATTTCTTGTAATAAGATTGGGCTATTATTCGCTTTTATTCTCTGAATAATTCTATCAGAAACTTTTTGCTTTTCTAATTCTTTGAAATAGTTATCGGGATTTTCAACTAAGAAACGAGACTGAGAACGCATTAAATAATCAGAACCTACCAAAATAGTTTCTCCCGTTTTACCAAGTCCGTCTTTTTTCCATTGAAAATTTCCTGTCATAATGCGATTTATTTCATCAACAGGTAACTGAAGTAAGAGAATTCCAATTAAATTTGATTGTTGAAAAATTGGACTACCAATAAAAGCAACAGGTTGACCATAACTAGGACGAAAAGAGCTAAAATCAATGACTTCAAAAGCTCCTCGTTCTCGATTATTTTGTAAAGTTTCAAAGAGACTTGCGGCTCCACTATAAGCATAGGGACCATCTTTAAAACTGGTAGCAAACCCTGTATCTTTATGGACACTATACACAATATTTCCTGTTTCACTATCTACTAGAAATAGATTATTGTAATCAAATCTAGTGGTAATTGAGCGAAAAAAGTTATGAAATTTTTGATGATTTTTACTGTATTCACTACCATCTTTAGCCATGTCTAAACGACTTTTGTTGTATAAATCGTAAGGATTTTTTACCAAATAATAATATTGTAAATAACGGGCAATGTTATGTTTCGGAAAATAGGTTAAGACGGTTGGATTTCCATCTACATTTGTTTGTAGTCGGGGAATAAATTCTTGTTCATAAAATCGCCAAAGATCAGAAACCATATTAGGTGAAGCTGCTTGACTTTCCAATTGATTAAAACCATCAGTTAAAGACTCCATTGCTTCAATGACTGTGGGATCTTCGGCTAAAGTAATGGCTTGATTTTGAACATAGTTAAAATAAGATTGAACTTGTCTAGCACGAGAATTTCTTAATTCTGTAATTTGATAATATATGTTTTCCAAAATTGCTTCTTTCCCACTGGTATATCCCACATAACTAATAATTAAAATAGATGCAATGCTGACAGCTAGTAACATTAACATTAGTTTGGATTGAATGCTTAATCGACTAAAAAATTTCATTCAGTTTTATGCTTAATTATTCCATCTACTTTTTAGGTTAACTTAAACATCTCTCCTCACCCCGAAAACTTTTGTGAAACTTTATTTTTCTTGATAATTTTTCAACCATAACAATAATGAACTATTCTTAAAAAAAGATATAATCAAACAAAAATGGAACCTGATTTGCTATAATAAGCAAAACTAAAGTGACTCATTAAACTAGTTAGGGAAATCAAAAAAAAGTGTCTATTAATTTCCAGAAAATTATTGCTCAACTCAACGAATTTTGGAGTGATCGTGGATGTTTAATCGTTCAACCTTATGATACTGAAAAAGGGGCAGGTACCATGAGTCCCCATACATTTCTCAGAGCAATAGGACCTGAACCCTGGTCCGTTGCTTATGTAGAACCCTGTCGTCGTCCTACTGATGGGCGTTATGGAGAAAATCCTAATCGATTTCAGCATTATTTTCAATATCAAGTATTAATTAAACCGTCTCCTGATAACATTCAAGAAATTTATTTGGACTCATTAAGATCATTAGGTATTAAACCCGAAGATCATGATATTCGTTTTGTAGAAGATAACTGGGAATCTCCCACTTTAGGTGCTTGGGGCGTGGGTTGGGAAGTATGGTTAGATGGGATGGAAATTACTCAGTTTACTTACTTTCAGCAATGTGGGGGTATTGATTGTCGTCCCGTTTCTATTGAGATTACCTATGGTTTAGAAAGATTAGCTATGTATCTCCAAGAAGTAGAAGCTATTACTAAAATCCAGTGGAACGATCAGATAAATTATGGAGATATTTTCTTGCAAAGTGAAGTGGAACAATGTACTTATAATTTTGAAGCTTCTGATGCAGATTTATTGTTCAAATTGTTTGCTTTATACGAACAAGAAGCGAAACAACTGATTGCTCGTGGGTTGGTTTTTCCTGGGTTAGATTATGTTTTAAAATGCTCTCATTCATTCAACTTATTAGACGCAAGGGGAGTCATTGCTGTAGCAGAAAGAACCCGTTATATTGGTCGTATTCGTAATTTAGCCCGAGAAGTGGCTAACTTGTATCTACAGCAGAGGGAACGATTAAATTTTCCTTTGCAAAAATCATAATCTAGATATTAATTAAAGAGTCTCTGTTACGCGAACATTAAAATCCAGTTTTGTGGGGTGAGCAAATCAGAGATAAATCTAGACTATCTGTAGAATAAAAAAGTTTGCTTACCCTACCATTTTAAGATGAACATAAAGTGTAAAGAAATTTTAAGAGGATACAATTGATGGCAGCAAGGTTAGGAAGACATTAAGATTTGTAAGATTTAAGAAGAAATATCACAAAAGGCGATCGCGTCCTGATATAAATAGGAGTATGGTACAGTCTTGATTGCAGCTAGGACGCTACAAACGCTCGACACTGGAACTGGCTAGTTGCTGTTTTTTTAGTAGGAGACATATATATGATGAACCCACTGTTTTACGAAATTGGTACATTAATACTGGTTTTAGGAGCTTCTGGTATCAACTATCGACAGCTTCGTAACAGTCGTCTTCAACGAGAAGCAACCTTATTGACTCAACAACAAGAGTTAACTCAAGAAAAAGAAAATCTGAGAGAAAAATTACAGAATCTTGATGATATTAATCAAGAATTGAAGGAAAAAAATGACTATTTACAACAAGATTATACTAATATCAAGCAACAAGTGACAGAGTTACAAGAAAATATTAGTCAACTGCATGATGAGAAAAATAATTTATCAAAAACCATTAGACAAGAACAAGATAAAGCAACTGTAGCTCAACAAAAAAATCAATCCTTAGAGCAACAAAAAGAACAGTTAGAAGCAACTTATAAAAAAGATTTATCTAATCTTGAGAAAGAATTAGAAACTGTCAAAACAGAGCAAAATAAAGTTAATAATCAGCTAAAAGAAGCCACTCAAAACAATAATACTTTAAATCAAGAGTTAAACGCTGTAATAAGTAAAAGAAAAGAATTAGAAAAGAGTTTAACCCAACAACAAGAAACGATTACCTCTTTAGAAAAGCAACTCGAAAGTTTATCTCAGGAAAAACATAGTTTAGAAAAAGAATTGCAAGGGCAAGTTAAATCTATTACTAAGGAAAAAGAATCTTTAGAAAAGAGTTTAACGCAACAACAAGACACTGTTATCTCTTTAGAAAAGCAACTCGAAAGTTTATCTCAGGAGAAAAACAGTTCAGAAAAAGAACTGCAACAGCAAGTTAAATCTATTACTAAAGAAAAAGAAGCTTTAGAAAAGAATTTAACCCAACAACAAGACACTGTTATCTCTTTAGAAAATCAACTCGAAAGTTTATCTCAGGAGAAAAATAGTTTAGAAAAAGAACTGCAACAGCAAGTTAAATCTATTACTAAGGAGAAAGAATCTTTAGAAAAGCAACTGAAAACTTTAGAGAAAGATAATAACAGCTTGCAGAAAGAGAAAGAAGAGAGCAAGAAAATTGCCAAAGAGAGAGAAAAACTCGAACAAGAAGTTGAAAGTCAAGGGGAAACAATTACTAAATTAGAAAAGGAACTAGAAACAGTCAAACAGGAAAAAGAAAAAGTCGAAACTAAACTAAGACAAGAAATTGATAAGATTACTAAAGAAAAAGAAGAATTCAAGAAAGCAGAAACTATTCCTGATGTAAAAGAGGAAAAAGAAACAGTAGAAACACAATCTAAAAAAGAAGAGAAAAAAAAAGAAGAAGAAACAAAAGAAAAAGTAAAAAATGAAATTATGTTAGAAGCTAAAAAGTTAGTCGTTGTTGGAAGTCTCGACAGTATGAACCGAGAAACAGCCAAATCCTTAGTCCAGCAAGCAGGAGGGACTTTAACCAGTTCTCCTAGTTCTAAAACCCATTACGTTGTTGTGGGGAAAAACCCAGGAGATAAGCTGAAAAAAGCACAAAAATTAGGCATTGCTCAACTCTCAGAACCCCAGTTTTTAGAAGCATTAGCAGCAGCAGGAATCACAGAAATCGATCAAGAATAATCAAATAACTTGTTATCAAAACAACAAAAATGATAGGCTAAAAAACGAAGTCAATCATATAAAGCGTCTTAAGAATAACCCATGAGTGCTTGGCGCGATCGCCTAAACAAATTCACTGGAAAAACCCGTTATGTGGTTTGTCGCATCTTTGTGCATCTTGCAGGAGATGACATTGCTCCCTTATTAGGAGTCCTCAACCGCGCAGCAAGAGAAGCGATAGACGCAGAAGGGGATTTAGAGGTGATTGGAGAAGGTTTAGTTCAAATTTGTCAAAATCTTCTGCAAATGAACCTCTACTGGCAATCTGCTGCCAATGAGGGGGACTTTTTTTGGCAGGAGGGAGACGCGGGGGACTATTTTACCGAATTATTCACCGACTCGGCCCAACGCTACTTAAGCGAAATACCCCTCTCAGAAGAAGATGAAAACACCCCCATTACCTTCCCTGTCACTCGTAACTTGGTGGTGATGATCACCGTCGCGTTGACTGGAGAAGAACCGGACTTAGAAACCAATTTGGCCGATAGAGAAGCGTTAGAATATGGATTAAAAGCCTTAATCAACCTTCACTATAACCATCGGTTAGAAGCCATACAAATTCACTACTCTCCCGCGCAGTTTGGCGACGAACTCACCAACGATCAATTATTACTCAATTTTTCTGAACTCATACCCTTATGATGCGTCAATTATTAGCCATTTTCTTATCCATCACCCTATGTTGGACCACCGTTGCTTGTAGTTCTCCAACCTCCACTCAATCTTCTTCCCCTCAAACCAATAACACCACCTTCACCCCTCCCAACCAAGTCACAGAGGGACGTTATCCCGTTCAACAAGCAGAATATAACGATGCTGACGGGACTTACACCGTCATGTTATTGAATACCCCCGCAGGAAAACCCCCCATTTATAAGACTCAAAACCTGCAAATGGCCAGACTAACCCCCGAGGAAATAGAAAAAGGGGAAAGTACCTATCTAAACGTGACGGGAGAGGAAGCCGTGATGTACCTCACCGAAGATTTTAAAATCGAGTACGTTCACACCGTCACCGAAACCCAACCTAACCCCCAAACCGGACAACCCCAAACCGTTGTTGTGCGTCGTGAGTCTAATTTTTGGTCCCCGTTTGCCGGTGCTTTAGCGGGTCAAGCGTTGGGAAGTTTATTGTTTAGGCCACAATACTATGTTCCTCCTATGTACCAACCTGGAGGCGTAATGACTGGTTATGGTGGTTATGGCAATACTTACACTCAAGCCAGTGAACGCTATCAAAGCAAGTATAACGCACCCCCACCGGCTGTGAAAAATCGTCAAACCTTACGAACGACTGGTAATCTCAACCGATCTTCTTCTCGTTCCACCACCACCAGCAAAACCCCCTCTTCTAATGCTACAAAGTCCAGTGGGTCTGGGTTTGGTTCCAGTCGCTTAGACAGTAGTGGGAACACTCGCTCTAACGTTAAAAGACCATCAGGGTTTGGGAGTAGTCGTGGTTCCCGTTCCCGTAGTGTAAGACGGAGACGTTGAACCTCTCACACGATAGCATAAGACACACCCACCTCGTTTTCAGGTGGGTGAGGCTTCATTGGTTAGAAGCGATCGCTTTATGATAGGCGATCGCTTTTTTCTTTCAGTCGTGAGTCAGGAAGACCGCGCTATACTACTTAGCAGTTAGCACAGAAGGATGTTACTATTGTTTTTGCACTCCCTATACTTCTGGTCCTTTTTCTTTAGGGTTTGTTGTGTTCGAGCATCCCTACGCCAGAATAACTGTTGTAGGATGGATTAGGCTTGGGGCTTTTCTGAATATCCTCTTTAATCTGATCGAGATCGATGTAGCGATCAGCGACATTGATTAAACTATCGCTGGTCATCGATCGCAAACTGACTACTTCGATGCGGGCCCCGCGATAACTGACCGAGTCAGCCGCATAAGCTAAATCTCCATCGCCACTGACAATAATGGCTGTATCATAAGACCCGACCAACGCCATCAAGTCTACAGCGATTTCTACATCTAAATTGGCTTTTTTTGACCCATCGGGTAACTGTACTAAGTCTTTAGCAATGACCCGATAACCGTTACGTCTCATCCACAATAAGAACCCTTGTTGTTTTTCGTTAGTGCGATCGACTCCAGTATAGAAAAAAGCCCTTAAGAGGCGAGAGCCTTCCGTTAAACGATAAAGCAATTTAGTATAGTCAATTTCAATACCTAATTGTAAGGCAGCATAAAATAGATTGGAGCCATCGATAAAAATAGCCACTCTACCTCGATTTTCTAAGATTTGTTCTGGAGAAAAGATTGAATCATCTTCAAAGTCATCATACATTGTTGTTAAGCCTCGTTGCTCGTCAAAAAAGGACGGGGTATGAAAATTGTTTGTGAGTTCGGGTTTGTATTTCATCGTAAATAGAGGTTGTTTTCAATACAAAAATAGAAAAAATGTTAATTTTTTCAGTTTTAAGGGTTGTCTTCTGAGGGAAGATCGAGTTTAGCAAAAATGGGCTGAGGTTTGTTCAGGTTTTGATTCACCGCCAGTTTCCCCCATTGACTATGGTGAGTGAAAGGAATAACTTCATTTAGTCCATCGTTATGATTAAAGTCTACCGAAAAACCAAGTTGTTGATAGATTTTGCTACTCAGGTTAGGAATAATAGGAGCTAATAAATAAGCAGCCAGACGCACTGATTCTAACACTCCATACAAAATCTTTTCTACTTCGTCCTGTTTTCCTTCTTTAAACAAACGCCAGGGGGCTTGTTCATCGATGAATTTATTCCCTGCTCGGATTAAGGTTAAAATCTCCTCACATCCCTCATTGAATTTGAGGGTTTCATAGGCTTTTATTACCTTTTCCCCTAGAGTTAAGCCTATGATTTTTAGGGGATGTTCTTGAGGTAATTCTGCTGCTGTGATCGTCGGCAATGACCCTTGACAATATTTTTGGGTCATTCCTAAGGTTCGGTTGAGCAAATTCCCTAAATCATTAGCCAGATCGGCATTGAGAATATTAACAAAACGAGTTTCGTTAAAGTCCCCATCTTTTCCACATTCTATCTCTTTTAAGAAATAGTAGCGCACCGCGTCTGCCCCATATTTATCCACTAATGCAAAGGGATCTAATGTGTTTCCGAGGCTTTTGCCCATTTTCTGCCCGTCTTTTGTTAAAAAACCATGACCAAAAACTTTCTCCGGCAAAGGTAATTTGGCTGACATTAACATGGCTGGCCAATAGATGGCATGGAAGCGCAAAATATCTTTACCAATTAAATGTAAATTTATCGGCCACCAAGGGGATAGGGCATTGTTTAGGGTGGGTTCGGCCTCTGGTTCGAGTAGGGCCGTTACATAGCCCAAAAGCGCATCAAACCACACATAAATGGTATGATTCGGGTCGTTGGGGATGGTAAAACCCCACTCGACATTGACGCGGGATATGGAAAAGTCTTGCAAGCCTTGATTAACAAAGTTAAGAATTTCGTTGCGACGGCTGTCGGGTTCGATAAATTGAGGGTTGTTTTCGTAGAGTTCTTCTAATTGTGTCTGATATTGAGACAATTTGAAGAAATAGTTTTCTTCGTCTCGCCATTCTGCTTTTTTATTAGGGTGAAGCGGACAACAACCGTTCTCTAATAGTTCTCGTTTTTCTTTAAATTCTTCACAAGCAACACAATACCATCCTTGTTGTTGGGCTAGATAAATATCTCCGTTATCCCAAACTCGCCCGAAAAATTCTTTAACAATGGCTTCATGTTTGGTGGCAGTGGTACGACTAAAGCGATCGTACTGAATATCTAGTTTTTGCCATAATCCTTTAAAACTCTCCACAATCTCATCACAATGATCTTGAGGGGGTAGTTCTTTTTCTTGGGCAGTTCTCTGTATTTTTTGCCCATGTTCGTCAGTTCCCGTAATTAAAAGAACCTCTACTCCTGTTAATCGTTTATAACGAGCAATGACATCGGCAATAATGGTGGTATAGGCACTACCAATATGGGGAACCCCGTTCACATAATATAAGGGCGTAGTTAAAGCAAATTTTTTAGGCTTTGTTGTTTCTGAAGTCATTTAAACTAAGGGTTTTTTAATCAAGAGTATCCTTACGGTCTGATGTAACTCAGGATAGTATTTGCTAAGGGTTAATTTGAACTTTTTTGTTGTGTATCATTCTTTAATTATTAACTCAATTGTATCTCTAATTCCAATAAAAATAATCTTAAGACCATTATATGAAGACATTTTAAGCAATAGTAAACACTAGTTACAATTATTCTTTAAAACTTATTATTGTGTTATGCTTTTTAAGAAAAGAGACCATCAGCCTTCTGGCTCAACTGCAACCCTCGAATTGGGTTGATCACTGCAGTTACCCTTTGACAAAATCTCAAAACCTATGCTGTATCAGAGATAAACCGAATTAGGGAATCGTCTTTGCTGGGTACAAATGGAAGAAATTCCTAACAAATCTAACGCTTTTTGTTGTCGTGTGGTAGGTCGAGTTATTTATAGATACAATATTGTTTCTTTGGCTATCAAGCAAAATAGGGATTAAGTTTAGAAATTTGACACAAGAATAAATAACTATTTAATAAAACAATAAGCTATCAACTCGATGACAACGATAGAGTAATTTCTATTACTAACAATCCTTAATATTATCTAAAGAAATTCCCACAAACCTGTAAGATTATCTTAACACTTGCTGTTACGTAAATATAGGAAGAACTCACACATGACAGTTGCCAGCGCAATACCCGCATTTTGTCAAGGAATTCAACATTTTGGTGAAAACTTACCCAACTACGAACAATACACCACAGAAGCAGCCATAACACAAGGAAATAAAGCCATTTCCTCCCCTAATGACCCCAATGCCGTTTTTCAAACCCTTTTAGCAGCCGACGCATTACGGTACTTAACCCTACAAACCGCAGCCACCAAACAATCGGGCCATCCCGGCGGCTTTGCCAGTATCGCCGACACCATTGCAGCTTTAGTGATGTTGGGCCACAAAAACATTATTACCGAAGTGGGTCATCACGCCCCAGGTTTTTACAGTAATATGTTTTTAGACCGTTCCCTAGAAGATATGGGCATCACCACGGTGCAACAAATGGGAGAACGGTTCCGAGAAATGCACGGACTGCTAGGCCACCTTTCTGGGCAAATACCGGGACTCCTCAACCCCGCAGGACCCTTAGGACAAGGACAACATTTCGCCATGGCCGGTGCAAAGTTACATCCTGGGGTACTTTTCCCCGTCACCATTGGGGATGGTGGGTTAGGAGAACCCTACATTATGAGTAGCTTTGCCCATTTTAATACCGCTTACCCTGAAGTCACTAACTTCTTACCCATCCTGGTATGGAACGGTTATTCCCAGGAACATCATAGTATGGTTTCCACCAAAACCAATGAAGAAATGATCGCTTATTGGCAAGGAAACGGCTTTGCTGAAGTGATTTTAGTTAACGCCAAAGACTACGATGACAGCAACCAAGCAGGGGACTATGTGGACAGTACCCAGTTTTCTTTGGCTAAACGGTTAGCCTTTACCCAAGCCATTTTAGAAGCCACCGATAAAGCAGCCAAGTCTGCCTTAAGCGGCACATTAACTGTTCTCATCGTCAAACAACTCAAAGGGGCCGGAGTCCACAAACGGGGGGCAAAGTCTCATAACTTATATCCTGGGGATACCTTAGAAAAAGACTATATTGTGAGTGCGTTAAAAGAACGGGCGTTATCTCCTGAAGCTTGGCAACTGGTTCGTACTAACTTTGAACGCTCTGCTGGGGGACCGGCCTCTCATCATGTGGTCACAGAGAAGGTGTTACCCTTACCAGAGTTGGGACAGTTACCGTTAACCGAATACGAAGTGCAAGGGGAGAAAAAAGTGGCCACGACTGCTATGGGTGAGTTAGTGGTTCATGTGGGACAAAAAGACCCTAACTTTGTGGTAGCTAACGCCGACGGGAATGCAGCATCAGGGATTAATAATATCAATATTGGTTTAAAAATTGTGCATCCGACGGTTGATGACCTATATTTTCAGGGGCCAGGGGGACAAGTGTATGAACCGTTGAGTGAGGATGCTTGTTCGGGTTTGGCTGCGGGTTTGGCTTTATTCGGGGCAAGAACGCTATGGTGTTCTTATGAGTCCTTTGCCATCAATGGGTTACCCATCTGGCAAACGGTGACCCAAGCGATGGCTGAGTTGCGTCGTCCCACTCCTTCTACTATTACTTTATTCACTGCCGGGGCCCTAGAACAAGGCCGTAATGGTTGGACTCATCAACGGCCTGAAATTGAAAATTATTTCGCAGGAATGATGAGAAATGGTAACATCTTTCCTCTATTTCCTTGTGATGCCAATAGCATTCAGGTGTGTTACGAATGGGCTGTTACAACCAGTAATAAAGGGATTACTATTACTGCGAGTAAGTCACCCTTACCTATTAGGACAACGTTAGAACAAACCCGTCAAGGTTTACAAGATGGGGGTGTTATTTTACATGATAGTGAAGGGAAGAAAAAAGTTGTGTTTGCTGTTATTGGTGACATGACTTTAATTCCGGTGTTTGATGCGGCTTTACACTTAGAAAGTGAAGGTATTGGAGTTAGAATTGTTTCGATAATTAGTCCCCGTCGCTTATATCGTCCCCATGACGTTGCTTGGGAGACTTGCACTGAAAAGGATAGTCATTTCTTGGATGATGAAGGGTTTGAAAAATTGTTCGGCGGTGATGCGTTAATTGGGGTAACTGGTGGTACATCTGCTATGTTAGAACCAGTGATGTTACGCAGTAATAGTAAGCGGGATACCTTTGCTTGGAAGCGGGGAGAAACGGCTTCGAGTGCCGGACAAATTATGGAATTTAATGGTTTGACTGCCGAAGCTTTAAGCAAGCGTGCCAGCGAATTATTAAGCTAATATGTAGGGTGGGCAATGCCCACCTTTCTTAATCAGACATGATTAAAATAACGGAAAAAGCCATCAATAAAAAGCCAACTAATTGATAACAGGTCATGATTTCTCTTAGGAATAAACGGGAAACCAAAGCAACACATAAAACCCCTGTACAGAGATTAAACGAGGCCATTTGCGCCCCCGTATAAACCCCATAACCATAGCGAGTTGCTATTACGTTGAGTATATATTCAGGTAAAACAAGAAACCAACTGAAAAGGAGTGCTAAGATAAAGGGGCGACTACGAAATTTAAGATGTCCTAACCAGGCAAATGCCATAACGACGCTAGACAAAAATAACATTAATGGGACTAAAATAATTGGCAAAGTCATATCTATATATTTCTAAGGAATATGAAGAGTATAGTGTAATTAAACCCTATCTTTTTTATTCTTTACTTTCTGCTTGTTACCTTTCTATTCATGATTCCTTGCTGGAAGACTCTTCATTTACGTGAGAGCCACCAAGGGCAATTAAAGCCATTGCTACCAGCATAACAAAAAACCCTAAAAGTTGACGATTACTTAAAGTTTCATGGAGGATAAAATGGGACACTAACCCTATACAAACAACCCCAGAACAAAGGCGAAAAGAGGCCATTTGCGCCCCTGAATAGAACTTATAGCCTGAACGGATAGCAGAAACATTGAGGAAATATTCAGGTAAAACAAGAAACCAACAAAGAAAAAGAGCAGATAGAAAAGGTATGTTTTCTAACGTGAGATGTCCTAACCAAGCTAATGCCATAAAAAAACTAGCTACAAACAGTCTCAAGGGTACAGTAACCCACGGCCATTTATGAGATAAAGACAGTTGGTATCGTTTTTTGGAAAGCCAACGAGTAACCATATACTTTATTATATTGAAACTACTCGCCCATTTTACCAAAGGGGTGCGCTCAAAAACAGTTGTTGGAACCCAAACGGCGATCGCCAAAAAGCTAATTATTCAAATAAATCAATTATTTAATCAACTCAGATGTCTGAAATTTTTAACGGAAAATTTACAAGTGGTGAATTTTTGTTACAAGACAAAATTCTGACTCTAGACCCTATAGCCAGATCATGTAGAATAATTGAGGAAGATAAATCAATCAGAATTTTTTACAGAATTTCTTACAAGGAAAAAACCATGAACAAATCATCCTTAGACAGTGCGTTAGTGAAGCTGATTGGGCAAAAAGAAGGGCCCGAAAAAATTATAGTACAACTAGCACGGCAAGTATGGCAAATTGATTGGACTGTTTCAGGTTATGAGATAGTCAGTCATTATTTGGCATTTGACATTCCCTACTTCTATCGTTTTATGTCAATAGATATAGGAGATGAAGCAGAAGAAAAACAAATACTTATAGATTGGATTAGCTCCCGACATCTTGTAACGAAAGAAGTAAAACAAAAGATACCTGCACTATTAGATGAGTTGAATGCAATCAAGTCAGAAGCACGTAAGGCTTAAGGTACACTACGATCAAGTAAGAACTGGACTTTTTTGGCTCCCCTAGAAGTCACTGGGTAAGGGGAGTTGTTTTTTTATCAAGTTTATTGCCTTAAATCAGTTAAAAATATAAGCCTGTCGTTGGCTGTGCCAGAGAATTTCTTTCAACCGATTAAACACCATATTAACATCAAGAAAAGTGAACTTTGACGACCAAGCCAAGACATTTGAAACGAGAACTGGCTTATCCGAGACGACTTGCCAAGGGATAGTCAAAACTGCCCTTGCTCTCGCTAAAATTCAACCAGGCGATCGCATAGTAGAAGTCGGTGCAGGAACCGGGCAAATTGGACAATGGTTCGCCCCTGAATCCGTTCACTATCTGGGGTTCGATCTTTCTGCTCCCATGCTCGAAGAATTTCGTCAGCATCTAGACACACCGCAGGAGAATGTTCATCTCGTCCAAGGGGATGCTAACCAGCATTGGCCCGTTGAAGATAGCACAGCTAACCTCATCTTTAGCTCTCGCACCTTACATTTACTAAACTTAGAACAGGTTGTCCAGGAAAGCTGGCGCATTGCCCAAGCAGAAAGAGCAGTGGTATTGATGGGAACTGTGCAACGCCAGAAAAATAGTGTCAAAAATCAGATGAGAGACAAGATGCAAAGCCTTCTGGCTCAAAAAACGTTGCAGGGTCGCCAAAAAAACCAACTTCTGCGTCAATTAATCGAACGTTTCACTCAGAGTGGTGCCTCGGTAATTGAACCTGTGATCGCATCTCGGTGGAAAGTCGTCAATACCCCCAGACAGTCTCTTGAATCTTGGCGAGGAAAGGCCAACTTAGCGGGTATGGAACTGAGTGAGGAACTCAAGCAAGATGTACTCGATCGCCTGGAAATTTGGGCCCAAGAAAAATTTGGTGAACTCGATCAGCCTATCGAATCGGAAGAAACCTATAGACTCCAGGGGGTTCGCCTTAACTAATACCAAATCCGACATATAAGAGAGTGTTTGTTAAAGGAATATTAAAAACCAATTTTGTAGGGTGGGCAAAGTTTTCTACATTATAAGTAACTTAAATCAATCTCTAATTTGCCCACCGAACCCGTTTTAATATTTTGTTGACAACAGTCTCTAAAACCCTGTTTAGGTAAAGTGTGGGGAGATCCATGTCCTTAATGATAACTGAGGATTTTTATGATAGGAAGACGGAAGTTTATAGGATTAAGTCTGTTAGCATTCTTGTCAGCTTGCACGGCTTCGAGTCTTAGCAGTGAAAGTTCCTCGGCAGTAACTTTAACCATTTCTGCTGCTAGTAGTCTGCAAGATGCACTTCAAGAGATTGGCAATTTGTACCATCAACAAAATCCTAATATCAAGCTCACCTATAATTTCGGTTCTTCTGGTTCCCTGCGACACCAGATCGAACAAGGCGCACCAGTGGATGTTTATATTTCCGCAGACGGGCAACATCTAGATATTTTAGAAGATAAAAACTTGTTGCTCAACAATACACGTCAAAATCTTCTAAAAAATGAAGTGGTTCTGATCATAAAACAAAATAATCATAATATCGATGGATTTTCACAACTCAATAGCGATGCTGTTAGTCAAATAGCCATTGGGGTTCCTGATAGTGTACCCGCCGGAAAATATGCTAAGGAAGTGTTAGATTCCCTCAAGTTATATCAATCCTTAGAAACGAAGTTAGTCTTTGCCAAAAATGTACGCCAAGTTTTAGCTTATGTCGAAACGGGTAATGTGGAAGCGGGTATTGTCTATAGCACTGATGCTCGAATATCAGAAGGAGTAAAGATTATAGCAACCGCACCCATAAATTCTCATTCTCCCATTATCTATCCAGTTGCCATTGTGCGCGATAGTCAACATCCAGACATTGCTCAAGATTTCAGCCGATTTCTCTCTAGTAATACAGCTAAAAATGTTTTTGCAGAATACGGGTTTAAAAATTAAAAATTATAATTCCCACGTATTGTAAACTATAATCCATCTTGCCCCACTTCCTCTGTCCCTGGAGCCTCCTTTGCTCACCTTATTTTCAGGTATGGTATTCAACAAGATTTCATCTGACCGAAAAAAGAGCGTAATTCTAAATTCTAAATTCTAAAATGCCGATTCATGCCTCTAGATTTTTCTCCTCTCTGGATTTCTTTAAAAACTGCTTCTGTTGCCACTATTCTTGCCTTTGTAGCAGGAATTGCCGTGGCAGAGATGATGTTTAACTATCGAGGCCGAGGAAAAGGGATAATTGATGGTATTTTGACCCTTCCGTTGGTGCTTCCTCCGACTGTAATGGGGTTTTTACTCCTATTATTATTTGGGAGAAATAGCCCCCTCGGACAACTATTACGACAATGGGGAATTAGCCTTATTTTTTCTTGGCAAGCCACAGTCATTGCCTCTACAGTAGTAGCATTTCCCTTAATGTATAAAACGACATTAGGTGCATTTGAACAGGTTAATAAAGATGTTCTTAACTGCGCTCGTACCTTAGGAGCAAATGAAGCTCGAATCTTTTGGCAAATCGTTCTTCCTTTAAGCTGGCGAGGTATCGTTTCTGGGATAGTTTTGTCCTTTGCTCGGGCATTGGGAGAATTTGGTGCTACCTTGATGTTAGCTGGTAGTATTCCTGGTAAAACCCAAACCATGCCCTTAGCGATTTATTTTGCGGCAGAAGCAGGGAAGATGGATGAGGCATTGATTTGGGTCATTATTTTAGTCGCGATCGCTCTTGGAGTCATTACAACCATTTATTATTGGTCGAATAGCGATAGCTGGTTGGATCAGCTTTTAGACAGATTGGGTGCATCGGTTATTAGTCGTTGGTCATCAATTGTTAGTCGTTGGTTTTCTATCCCTCATCCTACCCGTAATACTCAACCCAAAATTAGTTCTGAATTTCATCAAGAACTCATAATTGAACTACATAAAGATTTACCTAGTTTCAGTCTGGCAACTTACTTAACTGCCTATGATAAACCTTTGGGAATATTGGGAGCTTCTGGTTCTGGTAAAAGCATGACCTTACGCTGTATTGCGGGCTTAGAAACCCCTTCTAGAGGGCGCATTATTCTCAATGGACGTATATTATTTGACTCTGACAAAAAAATTAACTTATCTTGTCGCCAGCGTCGCATTGGTTTTGTCTTCCAAAATTATGCCCTGTTTCCCCACATGAGAGTTGCTCGTAACATTGGTTTTGGCTTACAACATCTATCCAAACAACAGAGACGTAAGCAAGTTCAAAAGTATATTAATTTGATGCAGTTACAGGGACTAGAACAACGCTATCCTTATCAATTATCAGGAGGACAACAACAAAGGGTTGCCTTAGCCAGAGCCTTAGCCATTGAACCAGAAGCGATACTACTTGATGAACCGCTCTCAGCCCTAGATAATTATTTACGCAGCCAAATTGAACAAATGTTGGCTGATGTTTTTGCGAACTATAAGGGGGTTATTCTTTTTGTTACCCACAAATTAGAGGAAGCTTATCGTATTTGTGAAGATATGGTAATTCTTGATCAAGGTAAAGTAATTGGCTCTGGTGATAAAGAAAACATTTTTCAACATCCCCCTAACTTCACAGTTGCCCAACTTACCGAGTGCAAAAACTTTTCTCATTTTCAGATTGTTGAAGAAAACAAGATCAACGCTATTGACTGGAATTGTACCCTCACAGTTGTTGAAAAACTTACCCCATCATTCGTCTATATCGGTATCCGCGCTCATCATCTTCAGTTTGTTACCAACCAAGAGAAGATAAATACTTTTCCTTGTTGGTTAGTCAAAACCAGTGAAACACCTCACCGTATCACTCTTTATCTTAAGCTCAATTCTTTTGGAAACCATGACCTAGATTATCATCTCCAAGCAGAAGTTTTTAAGGAAAAATGGCATGAAATCAAACAGCGTCCCTTTCCTTGGTATGTTCATCTAGATCCTCTCAAACTAATTTTGCTTCCAGCAACTGGTTGGCAAAAGGGTGGCATTACCCACCCTTAGAGACTGTTTGTCAACAAAATCTTAAGGTAGTAGGGTAGGTAAATCAGAGATTTATTTAAGCTACTTATAATGTAGAAAACTTTGCCCGCCTTACAAAACTGGTTTTTAATGTTCCTTTAACCAACAGTCCCTTAGATAACTATTTATCCTGATAGATAACGGTTCCGACTTGCTCCCCATTGACCGCAGCAGGAATCTTTTCGGGTTCGAGTCCATTGACAATTTGAACCTGATTAATTAAACGGGAATGATCCAATAAGTCCAATAAAATCCGTTCAAATGGTAAGGTTTCAAAGTTACCTTTTCTGAGTTCAGTTGTTGAAATTTCTGAAATAAAATTGGCTCCCGGATTCTCTTTGGGATCACAATCATAAAGGCCATCCACATCCTTAACTAAGGTAACACTTTGACAACCAAAACATTCCGCTAAAAGAAAAGCCCCAGAGTCACTTCCATGAGGAGGAATACGGCCAATTTCTGGGGGATGTTCCCACAAAGAATAGGGAGGAACCCCAGTGAAAATAACCCCAGGAACACTGCGAATAAACAAAGGTAATAAATGCCCAAAAACCTCTGGAGGGATGGCTACAACCCCATAGGGAGCCAATAAAGCCCCTAAAATATGGGCATTACCTAAAGCATCTGCTTGAGCCAATTCTGCTAATACTCCAGAAGGCATTCCTAAATCAATACCAATGGAGAAAACATGACGACTTCTCGCGCCTCCTCCTGTGCCAATAATTAATTTTTTTGAGGCTAAAAGCTCCCCTAATGCTTCCACAACGGGGGTGGTTGCTACCCGTCCTTTATCAAGGATAGAACGTCCCCCAATCTTGACCACATAGGTATCAGGAAGCATCCGAATGACTGGTGCTTCTGTTGATGCTTGAACGTCTCGATCCAGCAAACTTTCCCGCATCAACAGGGAATTAAGATGATGGCGCAGGTCACTATTCGTTACGGTTTCAGTCATAGTTAATTAGAAAAATGGTTGACATAAGATGGACACAGAAAAAACAATTTTCTTCATCTAATCTGCATAAATTTCAGTACCAATATCTTCCCCGTTGAGCGCACGGGTTAAATTGCCTTTCACCAGTCCATTAATAATGCGAATAGATCGGCGATTTTGGGCCCGTTCCATGAAATCTAAGACGGGACGTTCCACCACCACATCTTGCAAATCTAAGGCTTTCAATTCCTGAACAGAAATGCGTTTAATAAACTTAGCATTGGCATCTTTTTTCGGGTCGGCCGTATATAACCCTTCCTCATCCTTAATAAAGATCATGGATTTTACCCCAAACACCTCGCTCACTAAATAAGAGCCGGTATCGGTGCGGTGGGGCGGAATGCGCCCAATGGTGGGGTTTTCGTGCCAAAAGGTATAGGGAGGCATTCCAAAGAAAATAACCGCCCCTCTTTCGGCTAAATAATGGGCCATTTGTCCAAATTGAACCGGTTCGATGAAGGGAATACCGTGTTTGGCCAACAAATAATAAATAATACGGGCATTTTGCATACTCACAAAGGTTCCCAGGACACTTAAAACCCCTGTGGGTAGTCCTAAGTCCACCCCCACACTATAGGCGTGACGAGCGCGGGTCCCCCCCCCTGTACCGATAATCATCTCATGGGTTCCTAAATTTTCGGCAATCTCTTCAATTAAGGGAAAAACCGCAGCGCGACCCCGATCAATAAAGCTTTGTCCTCCAATTTTGAGGACATTAGCAGTGGGTAGAATTTTAATAGGAGCTTCCCTGGCCGTTTCTGATAAAATGCCTTGATTACTCAAAGAACCGGTAACTAAAGATTGACCTAATTCAGAAAGTAATTGATTCTCTGGTAAGAGTGTGGATGTCTTCATAATTATCAAATTACTAAGGGTGATAGATGAGGGGAAAATTGCAGTTCTAAAGGTGATCTAAGTTTCCTCGTATTCAGTGGGTTGACTTCTAACTTCGTTGTTACCCTGGGGTAAGCCTTTGTCTTTTTTCACGCCTCAAATTCTCTGGATCAAGGGAGGCGATCTCTAAAATCTTTTGAACAAGAACACGAGAATATTCCTCAGATAAACCTGGGTGCGAGTGGTGGTGCTTGAGCTTGGTGGTTAAAAGAGACACAGCTAGTTTTCACTGCTTACTTTGCTAAGAAACCTACTTTAGAATCTTTCCTTACCCTATTATTTTTTAGAACGGTTTTGTCATCCTTCATCATTTATTTAACAATTGTTGATGAATCTTAATATACTGAGTTAATCAACCAAATAAATCACCTAAAATGTAGGGACAAGAAAACAGGAAATATCAAAGCTATCACTCCGAACTCAGGTGATTAGTTATTTAAGGTAAGTTATTTTTAGTTTAGGTTGGTCTGAAGAGTCCATTATTTCCCGACTAGCGAACCCTTTTACAGTTCCCCGTTGAGTTTCATTTCCTAACAATAACCAGCCAAAATTTTCTTGAGGTTTATCTAACCAGTTCTGAACATCTGTAATCATTTGTTCGGTAGATTCCCAAGTATAATTGCCTTCATTTCCTACTACAGTTATCCCACTTATTGTTGATAAAAAATCCCCCCCTGGAGTAGCCCAAAATTGATTATCGTAACGATTATGAATCCAGGTAACGTCCCCTAAACTAGCTTGATCGCCTCTTCCTCCACGATGATTTGAGGTTCCTTCTCCCCAATTTTTTAGGACTTTATGTAACTCCACTGATTGATTGCCGCCTGGGGTTTTTTTTAGGGTTAAAGTGAGGGTAACGGATGTTATTTTAGAGCCACTAGGAATCGTTTTAGCAATATCAAAAGCAATAATTCCCCGTCGCACGCTATCTTGGGGTTGATTGGTTCGGCCAACAAAAAACATTTGTCCTTTGCCGTTGCTTAAAGATCCCGTAACATCTTCAATTAAAGTATTATCTTTACTCGGTATTAAAGTTTTGGTTTCTTGGGCGGTTGCTGTGGTAACTAAACATAATAAAATAATGCAGCAAGAGATAAAAATAAGTTTTATGTATTTCATAAATGTCTGCCTTATACAAAAATGAGTAGGAGCTTAATTCAATTAAACCCCTACTTAATTTTAATTGTTGAGTGAATCAATTAAACAATCTTCCCTAAAGAAGAATAAACCTTAGAATTGTAGAGTTTTTGTTCGCATTTTCAGAGTTAAATGATCCTAAACTGGGATTAATGCCAATGGTAAGGTAAGAGGTTGACAAGGTCCAGTCCCTGAACCAGTTTGATCATTGACTTGAACTTCTTGCATCATTCCCACATCTTCGTGGATTAGAATGTGGCAGTGCAGAACATATTTTCCTGCGTAGTCATCGAAGCGATGTTGAATCGGGACGGTCTGCTGTTTAGGAATGGCATAAGTATCGTACCAACGAAACTGACCTGTATAATCCTGAACTTGGAAAGGATTGACATGAATATGGAAGGGATGGGCTGCGTTAGTGGCATTAACAATACTCCATTGTTGCACAGCATCTAGGTTTACTTGTATGGGGGGATTCTGGGGATTGTAGGGTGTACCATTGATACCGAATCCTGCTGTTATAATGTTTCCAGGATTCTGAATAGTCAAATTAACTGTCTTTTGTGGAGCTCCAGGGTCAAGATCAGCAGTTGTAATGGGAGACAGGTAAGCAGGCATACCAGTCGTGGGGATGGGATTCTGTGCCCAAGCTGCAAACTGTGCTTGTGTCGTGACAGTAGAACCAGTACCATTATTATCAACTACGATAGTCGCTAATAATTGTTGTTTGCCATTGGAGGCGTTAGCGAGATTAGACCCCATATTCCACAATTCATAGGTTCCTGCAGGTAGGCAAACTATGAAATCACTGCGGTTGCCAGATGCAAGGGGATAACCTACAGCATTACCATTTACAGTAGGAGGAGCTTCAGGCGTACTGCCATAAAAAGTAATCCCATCAATAGCAACTCGGTAAATTCCTTGAGTTTGGGCAGGGGCAGCAGATCCCCCTCCATTTGTTGCATTTTTTAATTGCAACGTCATAAACCCCCTAGGAGTAGAGGTCGCATTAACAAAGCGGAAACGGTGAACCGAATTGGGTTTAATATTGAAGACGGGTTGATCTTGACCGTTGACTATCAATTTATTTGCTCCTCCCCCTCCTCCATAAAGATTGATATCTTTAGTTTGAGGATTTCCATTCAGAATTAACTCTTGAATTACCCAGACAGAATCATCTGCGCCTTGATAAATTTCTTGTCCAGGTTTTTCTTTAATAACAATAACACCGGCCAAAGCATTAGAAACTTCCGCAGCTGTAGAACCATGATGGTGAGGGTGATACCAATGGGTTCCTGGGGCATGATTAACGGGAAGTTGTACGCAATATTGTTGTTGTTGACCAGGCTGCAAAGTCAGCAAAACATCATCTGAGGCAATGCCTCCTGAAGTTGTGCTAGGGGAAACATGGAGTCCGTGAAAGTGTAAGTTGGAAGTATTAAAGCACTGAGGAGATGTTCCTGGATTGGGGTTACCTGTCCAACCGCAATAGGGATCATTTTGCGAAGCAGAACCTTGGCCCGCAGAATTGATCGGATTGGGACTTAATTGGTTTGACAGAAGAATTTGGATATTGTCTCCATCATTGACAACTAAGGTTGGGCCAGGAACTGTGGCAGCGTTGCCTCCATTTTGGAAAGTCCGAAAAACGCCTAAATTCGTGCCATTGGCCATGGAGACATTACTCTCCACCATATTCAAGTTTAAAAGTCCATTAGAGGGACTCCAAGTGGGAGGTTGACTAAAAGGTTGACCTTGAGCAACAACGATATTTATCCGTTGAGAAGGACGATTGGCTCTTGCTTCTTCTCTTCTATTCTCTCTGTTCTCTCTTTTTGCGTTTCTGAGCAAGGATCTTTCTGTGTCAGCGTTAACCACAGAAGGCCAGGCAAAGGCCGCAGCAGCAGCAATTCCTGAACCAATCAAAGCTCGTCTACTTAGGTTGGGAACGACACTATTGTCTTCTGAGGTTTCTAGGGAATTCTGCTCATTATTGAGTTCGGTCATTAATTTCTCTCCTTTCTGGATAGTTCTGGCATAACACAACATAACGAAACTACCTTGCAACTCTCTACAAGGAAATTCGCAAAATACTGATACTGACCTCTTGCGTCAGTATTCAAAATTAAATAAACTTGACCCGATCAAAACTGTTTAAATAACAACAGCTAGGTAATTTTTTTGCAATAAGTTTGACAACCTGTCTTACATTCAACTATATTCTTTTAAATTGAACAATAGCCAATTAATAATTCTTGACAATTAAAGAACTGAAGTCGAGAATTTACTGCAAGAGATTTTTAAGGCAACTCCCAAAAAAGGATGGCCTTATGACGCACATAGATTGATGAACTGTCTCAAAAATTATCCGATGCCTTATCTAATTTAGGATTATATCGTTTTCAAGCATTGTTGAATTATAAACAAGAGTGTTTTGGCTTTTTGTTAACCATAGTAGATAGGTGGTTTCCTAGTTCAAAAAGTTGTTCAGTCTGTGGACTAGAAGGAGCCGACTCCCTAGGTTGAAGCAGGAGTATGAATCTAAAGGACCCAGGATGTTGCGATCGCTTCCATGCAGGAAATTCATAAATACATTCGCATCTATACAAAATATGCCATCGGTGCTTTTAAGAACTTTGCTGAGGTAGAAATTGAACAAATTAATCTTAAATTTGGTATAAAAATTGCTGGCAAAACTGGAATTCCTATGCTAACAGAAGGGTCAGGTGAAGCCAATTTCAATATTGAAGTTAAATGTAAATTTCCCACTAAAATAACAGCAAAATAAAAACTATTGCCATTTCAGCGACGGGAGTTATCAAAAGGTTTAAAAAATGGGTCGCCTGGGATTCGAACCCAAGACCAATCGGTTAAAAGCCGAGTGCTCTACCGCTGAGCTAGCGACCCGTTGTGTGTTCCGCACACGATTTCCTACTATAGCATGGTTTTTTTGCAGATGCAAGGATTAATTTTACAGGGAGGTCACATCTATCTCTACGGTCGCCTCACAAGTAGCTCCTGGTTCGAGTTCGATGATGTTTTCCCCTGTACTGATGGCGTTACGAGGCGCACTCCAGGGTTCTAAGCAGACATAATTTTTGCCTTTGAGGGTCCAGAAAACAATGGTAGAATACTGTTCAGACCATTTGAGGTGAATTTTAAGGCTCCTAGACGGGTCTGTAATGCTAGCCGAAGAGCGTTTTAAGGATTTGAGGGCGACATCGATTTCTTCGTCGTTGAAGTCAAAATGACCGTCATAGGGGGCGATTTCTTTGGTGTCCTTAACTTGATAACTAGAGGCGGGAATATCAAGGGACAGTTGTTCTTTATTATTCACCAGAAAGTAGGGATGGAAGCCGAAAGAAAATGGCATCACTTTATCGGATTTATTGATGTATTCTTGATGAATTTTTAAGGTTTTTCCCTGGAGTTCATAGACAAATTTCAAGTCGAACTCAAAGGGATACATTTTTAAGGTTTCTTCGTTACTGCTTAAACTCAAGGTTATTTTACAACAAGAATCGGTGGATTGTTCAACCACTTCCCAAGGTAAATTTCTCGCAAAGCCATGTTGTCTGACATGATAGGGTTGACCATCATAAACATAGACATTATCGGGTATATCGCCACAAATAGGAAAGAGAATGGGAACCCCTCCCCTCACAGTTAATTCAGGGTTAGCAAATCTTTCTTCATCTAAGTAGAAAATTTCTTGTCCTTCAATAGACCAACGGGTAATAATTCCGCCCCTTTCGGGAACAACTTCGAGACGAGATAAGGCACTTTCATCAGAGAGAATGTAAGTAATATATTGATTTTGTTTGGCAGAAATTGAAAAGCTCATAGTTGTTGTTGATAATTACAATAATCCATCAATCAAGTAGAAGGCGAGAACTGCACTGCCGAGAGGAACTGTTAAATTATCAATTCCTAACTTAGAAAAGGCTTCTAACCCCATAGCAGCGATAGCAACCGTTAAAGAAACGATGGCTACTATCAAGATAGGTTCACCTACCCATAAAAGGATAACACTGGTAACAAAAAAACTAACGCCCATCATGGTCAATGAGCCTTCCCAACTTTTCTTAACTCCTAATATTTCATAGGAATGCTGTCCAAATTTTTGGCCGATGATAGCAGCCAAACCATCGCCCCAAGCCATGACTAAAATGCCAATGGCTAGATATTGAGGATATCCTCTAGCCCAAAACCACTGGGCTAAAATGCCAATGCTGAGGGCATAAAAAAAGGTTCCTAGGCTTTTACGCCCTACGCTGTTGATACTGGGTAGAATGGGCAAAAAATAGGAAATTAAGGCGATAATACTGGCAATGAGGGAAGCCCCCATCAGTACCCACGGCGGAAGTTGTAACCACCAGGCGATCAAAACCACGTTTCCTGAGCCAATGTGGACAATTTTTCGAGTAAATTCCGCATCAGTTCCCCATAAACGGTTTAATCCCTCAGCTAAGGCGATAATAACCCCAAGATAGAGCATAACTAAGCTGATAGGATAGCGCAGGGATAACAAGGCGTTAAGGAACGAGGGTGACTCAGATAACAAGATAGGGTAATTTTAATCAGTGAATCTACCTCTACAAGTTATATCAATTTTGCAAAATTTTCACAGCCTGTTTTTTAGACAGTAATTTTTATCCTGATGTCGCCAGAATACCCTAATCTTCTAAAAGTTAGGGATGAATGGCGACTAAAATATAAACCGCTCGCGCGTCCATTAACAAAAAGAATTAAGCTATAATAAGTCTAAAGGCACTGTTGCAATACAGGGACACAACCGCCTAGTACCTACTAAAAATAGCGAAAATGGTCAGGGGTCGAAACTAAGCTAACCAACAAACCCTATTAGCTTCGGCTA
>JAAUYH010179905.1_pt1 | contig 41654 bp, 29 predicted proteins | sample 7278061 | NCBI WGS metagenome assembly JAAUYH01 (sample SAMN14350203, study PRJNA611818) | marine sediment metagenome | isolation source: surface marine sediment (0.6m) | place: French Polynesia: Moorea | collected 2018-08
GGATCGCAGCGGCCCTCGCACTGCTGCGATCCGCCTTTGGTGGGTTGATAGCGACGCAATCCGGAGGTGCCGCTTCAGGGCCGCCGCCAAAGTCCTTACTTGAGGCTCCTTAATAGCGCTTTGCTTGTTGGAGGAACTGTAAGATCTGTCGAGCTTCTGGACATCGGGATCGCCGGTGACTGCGACCCCGTAGGTTGCCACGAGACCACGACTGATCACGGTGAGATCGGCCTCGTCCAACGTCGCGATCCACGGGGCGAGAACGTTCTTCGACAGGAGGATACGCGAAGCATGGGCGAGCGCCGCCGCGTCCTGTAGCAGGAACCGGCGAATCCAATCCTTCGACGTGGCGACACCGGGGATCTCAGCCAGCAAGCCGGAAACATACGGTTCGCTGGTGGTCGGTTCGCTGATCAGCCACGCGGCCAACTTCGGGCGCGAGGAAAAACGAACCGGCCGGCCATCGCCGACTGGGCCTGAAGGATTGAGCTGCGCTTTTTCCAGCGTGTCGCGCAAGACGCGCGAGAAACCCCGCGAGAAAGCGCGATTGATACCTCCCTGTTGAAGCCGTTCTCTGACGGTAAGGCGAGGGATGAGCAGGATCTCGTCCGGACCAAGGCCAAGCCCATCGATCGGGCTATGGCTGAGCGCGCGCTGCAGTTCGCGCCGTTCGCCACGACCGCGCATTGTGGCGCGATCGATGACAAGCGGCGTGTTGGCCTTGGCGAGCGCTGGCCAGGTCATGGTCGGATCAACCCCTTGGGCCTATGCCGAAGAGGCCCGCTACAAGAGCTGCCGGAATGGCCGCCATGGCGAACAGAAGGCCAAGGCAGCCGCCCTTATCCTTGCCGTCGTCGCCCGCGACCGGCTTCGGGCCGCCTTTGCCCATGGTCCACGGTTTGCCGGGTTCCATGCGTTCAATTCGTGGAATATCGCTGCGATCGCCCGGGCGATTGTCGCGCTCCGCCGTTAGGCGGAAACGCAGCTGGGTCACTCCCTTGTGTGGCACTTTCAGGGCATAGAGACCCGGTTTGAACTGTGCGAGGCCATCGCCTCCGAACTGCCAACTGAACGGGTCTTTGATGCCATCGTGGGTAGCAACGACGCCGAACGAACCGCATCCATTGTCGAGCAAGGGATAGTCGACGCTGCCGATCGTCACGACCTTGTCGGTCAGGCGATAACCTCTTGTGACCCAGATATGGACGATCGTGTCTTGGTACTCGTTCACGGGACGGCGGGCTGCCGTGGTGAGGTGGGTCGCGACGAAATCCCTGTTCGCGACCCGGTCGACCACGTCGGGATTGGTAACGTTGTCGCCGTCCGGTTTGGTCTGCTGGCTACCTATGATTGCATTGCTTGCCAGTCTGAGCGTTTCCTCGTCGGCCTGTTCCTGGTTCTCGATCAATTCGGGAATGATGAGCTTGCGGCCGAATGTCTGCAAGACGAAATCATGCTCACCGGTGCCGTTCATCGGCTCTTCGTAACCCTCGCCGCTGACTTCAGCCGACTGGTCGATCGAAGAGAGCGTTTCGATATTCATGTTTCGGCGCATGCTTGACTGCGCGAAGCTTGCCGTGCCTGATGAATCGAGTTGCACCCACATGCATTGGTGGGTTCGTGCCTGATAACCGGCAGGAACTTCGTTGACGGGCTCTATCGGCCAATCGGACACCAAGGCGACATTGGTTGCCCCGGTGTTTATCGTCGCACCCGCGGTCGGGTTGGGTTGCAGGCCATTGGGTCTGTCCCACAGGTTGAAGTCAGCGGGGGGGAGCCCATAATTCTTCAGGCGAAACTCGGCCGTCACTCCAGTGGCGTCGACTGAACCGGAATTCTCCAATAGGGCAACGAGTTCGTTGTTCTGGTCATCGCCAGACCCGTTGACCTCAGCTTCGATCTCTCCGCTGAGCGTCAGCGATCCGCTGTTCTCTGGGCGCCGTCCTACGCCTTGCCAGTCGCCGACAAAGCTGATGCCTTGCGCCGCACCTGCCGCGATCGGGGGCAGCAAGCCGTGGCCGAATTGCGGATCGAAGGTAAGAAGCGACAGGAATTCGGGCGCGCCGAGCGGAAAAACGTATTCGGTCGCCATGGCCGGTGAGACCGGAACGATCTCGATCACGCTGAAATAGAATCCGAAGTCATTTGTGAGCGTGATCCAGTCGGGGCCTCCATCCGCTGCGTCTGTCGGGACTTCGATCTCGATGCTCCACGCGGATTCAGGTGTGCCGGTATGATCGGGCGTCCAGGATCGGACCCGGATATCGGTGTTGGTTTGGGTGTTGTATTCGACCCACTCGATCCCGGACGGGAACCCGGCATTCGCCTGACCCCTGCGAAAGAACACTTCGAGGTTGACTGTCGCCGGCGGATTGGTGGGATCGATGTTGGTCTTGATATTGTGAGGGGGCCCCGATCCCACCCCGGTGTCCGAACCGATCCCGTCATCGACCGGGGCGATCTCGATCATCCTGTAGTCGGCAATGTTGTTGACGCCGAAGCTCGGCTTGAGGGCGATAATGACCCTGTTCGCTGTCGAGAACGTGCCGGTCATGCGGCACATGAAAGCCATCACGATCCGGCCATTGCCGGAATTTCGTATGCCACGGAAAACGACAGGGGCGATGCCCCCATCCCCGAAGGTCATTTGCGAGCCTTCGATATAGCCGGTGTCCGGGGTCTCTCCGGTGATCATGTAATCCAGGTCGAAGAACCCGTCGATTGTCGGGACTCCGCCGACGCCGTCATTGTTGGGAAAGGTGAGGGTATCGCTCATGATGGTCTCCTGTTTCTCAGATCCGCTGAAGCGGGATCAGGATGAAGCTGGTGTAAGGTTGGAGTTGGCCACCCGCAGTGCTGGCGGTCTGTCGGGCTTCGACCCGCAGGAATGTCAGGTCGCCCGCGCTCCCGCCGGCATTGTTCATGATTATGCTCGTCGTGGCGTCCTCGCCTGCCGGCAGATTGCTGGTCGAATTCGGCAGCGGCCCGAAACTGATGGGCCAGATTGCGGGATCGGTCTCTATCGTCGCCGAGTATTCGTAGTTCGCATTTGCGTTGCCCCCTCGATTGTCCTGCAGCGTGAAGCGGATTTCCGCGTCACCTCCATTTGTGAAAGTCAGCCCCGGCATGGCGGCCCCGAACACATCGATCGTCGCTTCCTGCACACCATTGGCGTTGCCCGTCAGCGCGAAGTCGAGGCTGGCGTTGGGGCTCGAAACCTCCAGAGTCTGGCCGGCGCGCCAGCCGACGGGCGCCAAGGGCGTATCCGTATCGCCATCCTGGCGGGTCGTGACCAGGCGCAGGTCGGCCGAAACCGCGTTTGCGGGAACGGTAATCGTCGCTGCGACGGTCACCGTCCGTCCCGGCGAGATGCTCAGCGGGGAGGGCGGCGAGAAGCGCGTTTGCGCCTGCCATTCGGCCTCGGTCGCGCCGTCGGCGTTGTCGACGCTTAACGCGAGAGTGAGGTTGTCGTCGATGAGAGTGGCGGCGGCAATCTCCCAGGCGATGACGATCGTTTGGCCGGGTTGCATCACGCCGTCGGGTGTGTCGACGGTGGTGATATCGAACTGCCCCCCTTGGACGGGAATGTCCTCGACCAGGCGGATCGGAACGCTGTTCGATACCAGACCATCCGTTTCGAGCGTTACCATCAGGTCTGCCGGCAAGCTGGCGAACTCGTTGGGGACGTTGAATGCCAGGCTGAATTCATCGCCCCGGCGGAAGTTGCGGATCACGACATCGCCGATGCGAACGGTGTTGTTGCGGAACTCGCGGTTGAAGTTGATTCCCGTTAGCGTGACAAGCGTGTTGATTGCGATGTCACCCTGCGGGCTGATCCCGGTTATGACGGGCGCACCGGTCGAGCCTTCCAATGCCGCCACCCGAAGCTTGAGCGAGTTTATGTCGCTCAGAATCTGGTTGAACAGCTCGGCGGTGATCAAATCGCCCGGAGCGACGCCTTGCGGACTGACGTCGATCAGTTCCGATAGCAGCACCTGGCGTTCTTCCTCGCTCAGGACGCCTTCCAGCGCTTCGAGGATGCTCGACATAGGCACGACTGAATCGGCGGTTATCGTATCGGGTAGAGTGGCCATCTGTCAGTCCTTTCGTCGGACGCGTGGGAGCGTTCAGGTCAGCGCGAAATTGGCGTAGTCCCAGCGGTGCAGGTTGAAGCGAGCGTTGCCGCGGTAGGCGAGGTCACCGCGGGCAAAGATCAGATAGGGGTCGGCCGTGTCCGGATCCCCAGCGGCGACGGCGCCGGCCATGCGATTGGCGGCGACGGCATAGAGCCAGACGACCTCGTTGTCCGCGCTACGAATGGCCGGCGCTGACTGGCTTTCTCGCAGCAGAGGTTCGACTTGCGGTCCGTTGATGTGTACGGGCCCGCGTATCGTCATGCCGCCGAAAAATTCGAGCGCCTGTTCCTCCGAGAAATTCGGCAACACGCCTGCGGGGGGCAGATAGGGGAAATGGGAACGTGCGCGCACGTCTCCCAGCGATACCGGCGCGCCGACCTCCGTAGCGAGATGATCCTGGAATTGGCGCAGCATCGCCATGCCATTGGCCAATCGGTAGGGTTCAACCAGCGAGCCGATGCGATCGCCGCTATCCTGCTGCACAAGCGGTCGCCTGACCGCCCATGCGTCGATGAACATGATTGTGTCGGCCCCGGTGTAGGCGAGGATGCCGAGCGGAACCTCCTGTTCGCCCAATCCGTTCGCTGCCATGTCCTGGACCAGGTCGTTGCCGCGGGGCCCGCGTGCCAGCAAATGCGTGACCCAGTCGGCCTTCACACCCTCCCCGAAGCAGCGATAGGCGATTTGATTGCGGAAGTCGTCTGCCGTTGCGGGCAGGAAATTGTATAGACTTGCCGGGACCTCAAGCAGTCGAAACTGCACGGTCTCGATGACCTGATCGATATTGCACGACACCGCGGCGCCGGAGATTCCGTTCGATGGGGCGCGACCGGAACGCATCTGGGCCGGTGCGATCGTTAGGATATAGAGGCCCTGACCCGCGACATAGGTTCCCGTTCCAAGCGCCGAGCAGGCGCCGAACGGACCGCATCCGGAGGCAAGCGTGCCGTCGTTGGCGGCGGGTGGTCTGGTCAGTTGGACTTGCTGACGGCTGCTTAGCCGCATCGCCTGCCCCAGCGCATTCACGGCCAAACCCGGCTCCACGATGATCGGGCGACCGAGACTGTTCTCGCCGTCCTCGGCGACCATCTCCAGGCCCTCTTTGAGGGTCAGACCGAATGCGACGCCCGCGCCCATAGCTTGGCCAAGGCGTTCATCGGCTTGCGCGCGTGCATTCTGCTCGCGGGTGAAGTCCGATCCTTCCAGCAATCGGCCATTGAAGAAGTTGGTCGCCTGCAGGCTGCCCTCTGGAACCGGCTGCTCGAGCAGGATCGTGCCGTCTGCCATCTCAGCCTCCTCCTCGGGCGATCGTGCGGATTACCGCCCAATTGTCCGAACCGTTGGAGCGCAGATGGACTTCGGACAGCCCATCCAACTCGAAGACGCTGTCGCCGGCGATGTCGCCGGTATTCGGCGTAATGCTAGAACCCGTCGCACTGGCGAGTCGGACGATCAACGTGTGGTCGCGGTTTTCGTCTTCCGCGCCGGGGATTTGCAGGGTCAAAGGATCGTCACCGACGATCACCACGAAGCCGTTCGAGATCTCGGTGCTGCCATCGCCGCCGATCAAGGCCAGTTGCTGTTCGAATCCGCTGTCGGAAAGCGCCAGTCCGGCGGGAGTCTGCTCGACGTTGGAAGCCAGCAGCAGAGGCCGGTCCGACTGGTCGAGGCTAGCGTCGATTCCGGTGATTTCACCGCCTTCGTCTAGATTGGCGACCTCCCATACGTTGGTCGCCCTTTCCGCTCCGATTTCAATGCGCGCAAGCATCACGCAATCGTCGGCATCCGTGGTCTGGGAGTTGCACGACACCGCCACCACGCGTGGCCGCCAGCGGGTTATCCAGAGCCGCTTGATCGCGGCAAAGAAGCCGGCTGCTAGGTCGGGAACAAAATTGAGCGGATCCAAAGAGTCGGGAACCACCGGCTCGGCATCGAGATCGACGCTTGGGAAAATGGCATCGAGTTGTTCGGTTGCGGTGGCAATCAACCCATCCAGATCGTCCGTCTCTGCACCGCCCGCTTCGTTGATAGCGAGGCTGTTAACCCAGGCATTGAGCTTCGCAATTCCTTCCGCCTCGGTCATGGTCGGCGGATCGAAAGCGAAGGATAGGGTGTAATCGTCGGCGATGCGCGACGGCACCATCAGCTCTTCATCGCTACGACAAGGCTCGCCCGGAACCGGGACGGGCGCGATGGCGCAATCTCGATAGCAGAGCACCAACCAGATCGGGAAGCGCAACGAATTCGTGCCGCCAGCTTCGACCGACATGGCATCGAGTGTCGCTGCAACCTCTTCCGTCGCCATCCACTGGTTAATGCCGCCGCATTGTTCGCGACCGACGCAGATCAACTGGCCGCTGGGGGCGGCCGCCGAGCCACCCGTGACGCGAACCATTGGTCCTCGCTCGCCATCGTTTTCCAAGGTGACTTCGAGGCCGTTGAGTGTGCCGTAGCCATGAAAATCGCGGACGATCCATTTGTCCCGGCCAGACGAATAAGCCTGCTGCTGCCGGTAGTCCTCCGCCCCCAAGACCATGCCCGTGGTGAAGTTCACGTGGCGTCCAGGATCGAGCCGCATCGAGGTCGAAGTTGCAGAAAAGCTTGTGCAACAACTCATCATCTGTCTCCCATTGCAGCGGGCAAAAATGCGTATTGGTGGATCAGCATGCGAGCAATTCCCTCCCGTCCTGCGCCGATTGCGCGCCGGCGGCGAAACTTGCTCCGACCGAACTGCGGCCAAGAATGCTGGGTGGAATCAATTGCGGGGCACGGCTGCCTTCGCCGATCTCGGTATCGCGACCCAGACGGGCTTCGCCGACGCGATTCATGGCCCAGAACAACCGCACGTCGAAGACCGTGTGGGCCGGCTTTTCGAGCTCGATAATGCGCTGCGCCAGTTTGAGAGCCTGATCTTCCTCTTCCGGATCAAAAGCGGTCGAAAGCCGGGGGATCAGGACGGAGAAGCGGTGAGCCGATTGGTGTATCGGCGCGAGCGCACCTTCGAAATCGAGCCAATCGCGGGTCGGAGGCTCGCGATCGGGTGCGCGATGGGGCAGGGGGATGTCCTCGATCGCCAGCCAATCCGTCGACCAGGCGAGGTTCAGTTGCTCGACGCTGGCATATCGCTTGATCAGCAGATCGCGCCATAGCTGACGATTCTGGTCAGGCTGGGCGACAAAGCCCTGCCAGTGTTCACCATTGGCATCGGCGCCGGAGCCCGGAACCGCGAGTGCGTCCGGATCTTCGCCCATCGCCACGAGGAATTCCTGCCATCGATTGCGTTCCTGCGCGCCGAGCGCCGGAGCAAAGCCGATCTGCTTTTGCATGAAACCGGCCCACTCGGAAGGATCAGGATAATCCGAAGCGACGAGCGAGAACGGGGCGATACGCTCTTCCTCCGAAGATTCGACCTCCCCCCGCGCCCAGGCCCAGCGTTCGGTCAGGCCGCGTCTTCCCTCGCTTGGCTGCCAAAGAGTTTCGGGATCGATCAGCGCGTGTATGCCCGTGTCGATTGCCACAGTGCTGGGGAACCGACGAACCGACTTTCTGGTGCGGAAATGTTCGACGATTCTGATCTGCGAGTTTCCGCCGGTTTGCGGTGCAGGCAGAGCGAAGTCTTCTGGTTCGATAGCCTTGTCGAATGCAAGGGCGAGTGCCAGTTGCAAGCCAGGCAATGTGCCGCGCCAACCGAAGAAGTCGACTGCATGGGTAATGAACAGGCGCCGCCTGCGTTCATCCCAACTCGGATCGAGCGCAACATCGAACCAGTCTGCTAGCCAATCCAACGCTTCGGCGGGCACGGTTCGAGGATCGAACAGCATTGCGACCGCAGCGATCCGATCTTCGAGCGCGGTGTTCACACCTTCGTTGTTCGCAAGGAAGCGGTCGGTGAAGTCGCCGGCGATAGGGTCTTCGGAGTAGACCTGGGGCAGGAATCTTCGTGCGTAGGAGAAGCGTGGATACCATACCCGCATGGCCGAAATAGCTGGCGAGTGGCGTCCGTCTCCCTTCATGGTGACGCGGAATTGCGCGAACCGACCGATAAGCCTTTGCAGCAAGAGGTCCCAGCATTGCAGCGACGCTTGGCTTCCCCCCGCGGTTCGGACCAGGGACAGCTTTGGGAGTTCGGCGCGATCTCCATTGGCGTAGGGAGCGGGTTGGGTCGACCAACCCGCTTCGGGATCGATCGCGAACAGCGTTTCATCGTCGAAAGTTCGTGCTTCGACGATGATTTCGCAGCCGGCAGGAATTTGCGCGTCGAGGCGAACGCGATCCCATAGGCACTGGTAGACGTCACTGTCGTAGACGGGCGTCGTGAAGGTCGATTGTGCAGCGAATTGGCACTGGTGCTTAACGCCGATTCCAACCCAAAGAGCGGGTTCGCCGCTGTCGTAGTGCGCCAGTCCATTGGCTACCACAAGTCCGCGTCCGCCAAAACGACGGAGTGGCCTCAACATCGGATCTTCACCAGCCTCCCAAGTTTCTTCGCTGGGTTGGAAGTTTACGGCATAGGCCTGATTTCCGGTCGCTCCCCAAAACAGGGCTGTGCGGGCTCCGGTCGCGGGTTCATTTTCGTCCGGCAGGAGCACCATGCCGATTGCGTCGAACGACACTTCGAGCAGTTCGCTGACTATGCGGGTCGGGAGTTCGACGAGGAACAGCGCCGCTTCGGCACCCGCTCTGTAATCTAGGATCACCACGTGGTCATCGTCGAGTTGGAACAGGGCAATGGGATCGGCAATCGTCGCGATATCGACCGACCACGGCTCTGCAGTCGGCTTATCTTCCGTTGGCGGGCCGTCGTCGGGCTGAAACAGCCTGGGCACCGGATCGCCCGCTTCCTCGGTACAGATGCCGAGGTCGCTGGTGGTGCGATAAAGGCGCCGGGCAGTCCGATCGATCAGGAAAGTGCCGCCGTTCAGGTCGGCGGCGATATTCGATATGATCAGGCCTTCCGGTTCCTCGATACGGACGCGTTCCGGATCGCCGCCGCCAACAAGGTCGAATTGCAAGAGGTCGCCGCTTTCGAGCAAGGCCAGGAGGTAGTCGCCGGGCAGCGCTACCAGATCGATTATCTGGCTCGGTTCCTCAACCGGCGTACAATCCTCGAAAAGGCTTCCAGACGGCGTCGGTTTGCTGCGAGGATCCGGCCAGAAATCCGCGCCATAGCGAGTGCCGGATGCCTGGATTCGAATGCCCAGGCGGTCACCGGAAACGGCATAGATATTGCCATGCCGATCGGCTGCGACACCTCGCCGATCATCGAGGCTGTATTGAGCTTCGCCCGGCGTAGATGGCAAATCCTGGGGAAGTCGCGCAATCGCAATCGACGAGAGGTCCTCGCGCCATTCGGGAACAAACTGGCGCTGCTCTTCAGTCAACGGGCTGCCCCAAACGTCGCTCAAGAGTTCGCTCTGTTCGGCGCGCATAACGCTGCACGCGCCCCAATCGGCTTCTCCGAGCAACAGTTGGTAAAGAGCGCCGTTTGCGTTCATCAGCAAGTCTCCGCAACGATGGGGACGGGCAGCAGGCTGGTCGACGAATCGCTGTCGTCGTCGTCCGATTCCGATCCACTGCCGCGCAAGCTGTCGATCGGCGTGGCAGACCCGACAGAGACGGAAATGCCCAGCACTTCGGGCAATTCGAGGCCCCGCATAGCCACTTCGTCGACGACCGGCCCGGCGCCTTGTGCCAGCAGCAATTCGGGCACTGACACCACTCCCGGTGCACGCGCTGCCTCGGCCAGCAGTGCTGCAGCGTGCACTCCACGGTTGAGCGGCCACCCGCGCAGGGCGGGATCGATATCGGGGCCGTAAAGTTGCGGCATCAGCGCCGCGCCGCGCAACTGCGGATGAGGTAGCGGGCTCAGGAACGCGTTAAGCCGGGACCTGACGGCTTCGACCGTTTCCGGGATCGAGTGACCACCCGCCACTTCGATCCCGACCGAAAGCCAGATGCCCTTGTACTTGGGACCGTGAAGGGCGATCTCAGTCGTGACCAGGCGTCGCGGCTCCAGGTAGCTGCACAGCGAATCGAGGAAACGCCCATCGGGCCGGGGCGCGTCTGGATGGGCGGGGTCGTTTTCAGGGACAACCATCAGCGTGACGGAGCCAGGCACGCTGTCTGCTGTCACCGGCGTCACCGACGGGTGAGCTGCAGGTATCACGTCAACCCGACCAAGCGCGATTCCCGGCGCTCGCCAAGCGATCGAACGGAAGTCTTCCGCCGTTACGAGGCGATCGCGGTGCTGGAGCATACGCCGCACCTGCTTCTCGCCATCCTCGATCGTTTCGGCGTCCGAACCGCCCCACGTCGGCACCGGGTTGGTGCCTGTTACACCGGCGGGGATGTTTACGCCCTCCTTCAGCGCGCCTGCGCCGACATTGCCGGCGCTACCTTCCGAGTAATCGTAGCTGGCGTAGATTGCCTCACCCTCGCGTGGACGACGACCGTTCACTCCGTCGCCAAAGCGCACTTGTCCCGCTTCGGCATCCAGCGCGAAGACATCGACCGGCGCATCGCTTGCAGGTGCACCATAGCCGACGATTTCCGCGCCGGCCGCGCTGAGATCGTCGATGGCGCTCCAGTCGCGCCGCTCGGTACCGTTCAAACTCAGGATCGAGACGCTTCCCGCTAGGACCGGTGCACGGCCCAACTGACGGATTTGATTGGGGCTTCCATCGCCATCGGCGAGCCTTTCGCTGCCGACCTTGATGAACTGGCGGACGGGCGAGGCATTTATCCCCATCCAGTCGAAGCTGAAGTCCGCACTGTTGTTGGCGCTGACCTTTAGCCATGTGACGATCCGACCAGCAAGCGCCGTGTCATCCAATTGCGGAGGCAGATCGCCGACCCCGCCTTCCAATGGATCGAGGTCCGACCAGGTCGCGATTGCCGCCGGATCACCGGGCAATTGGAGCTGGACCACGCCCGATTGTCGGGTGGGATCGAAATCGGCCTGCGCTTCGAGATCACGATAGTTGGCCACCGGACGATCTTCGGTGTCGAAGGCGATCCCATCCGCCACCGAAGGAATGGCAAAGTCGAGGAATTCGTCCGCATTGCTTCCCGGCGCGATCGGTAGGAGCTTCTCTTCGCGAAACTGGCTCGGAACCAAACCGAGCGAAAGCGTGCGTCCGGCCAATGCGCCGCGGACATTGGCCCAGGGATCGCTCGCCGCCTCTTCGCGATCGTCATTCCGTCCGATCAACGCAATCCAAACTGAATTGTCGACCGTGTTGGAAAAGCCGAAAGGTGCAGTGCCATCGACTTCGACGGTGTCGTACAAAGCCAATTGCGCCGGTGTTTCACGACCGAAAGAGGCGTAGAGTAGCTCGTAGCTGGCAAGGGTTTTCGGGTCGGGGTTTGAAACCGGCACCTTGCGATAGATGCGCGATTCAACCGGCAATGCGTCGACCGTCAGCGAGGTGCGGAAAGGGATCTTTTGCGCAAGCAGCTCGGAGCCGGCTGCGATCGGGCTGCTGTCGACCGCCCCTCGCTCGTTGGCGAAGCTGACCATTCCTCGGGCTTCCCTGGCGGGTTCCAGGGCAATGCCAAGCAATTGGAGGAACTTTGTGCGGTTCATATCGGGAACTTGGTTAGCCCGATAGATCATGCTTTCGGTGATGTGCGCGTACAGCTGAAGCAGCGTCACGCCCGGATCGGATGGTCCGAAATTGGTCCATTCCGGCGTGTGCACCGGAATCCGCGCGATCATCTCATCGACGAGATCGCGATAGGTTCGGTTGTCGAGCAGAGGAGCGGGTAGCGGCATTTCAGACGGCTCCCTGTGCGGCGGCAACCGGAACATCGAGCGAGATGCGCTCGAGTTCTCCGGTAGCAACGAGTTTGTATGTGACGCGGGCCAACGCCGTTTCCCGATTACCCGGATCGGCAACGACTTCGACATTCTCGACAACGATGCGGCGTTCCCACCGTGTCAATGCGTCCTCGATATCCTTGGCGAGCCGAGCGTGCGTTGCGGCGTTGTTCGGTTGGAACAGCAGGCGCGGCAATCCGGCGCCGAACTTCGGCAAAGCGACGCGTTCACCGAAATCGGTCTGGAGAATGATCGCGATGGATTGACGGATGTTCTGTTCGCCCTGTGACCAGGCGATGCGCCCGTCAGCGCCTGCCATCAACGGGAATCCGACTCCACGTCCAAGCGGATGGGTCATGTTGCACCCTCCTTCGCTTTGAAGTTGGGCAGTGGGAAACAGGCGATCAGCCACGGCACCCATTTGAAGATGAAATCGAGCAAGGTGACGATGATCATAAGCAGGATCAGCGCACACAAGGTGACGATCGGAATCGACAACGAGCAGATCATGCCAATATCGAACCCATTGCCGTTCTTGCATCCGCCGCCGGCGTCGACTTCGATATCTTTGTGCAGGGGCCACGGGAGAACCTGCCGGATCAGGTCGATGAGCCCCAGACCCTTGGCGCGCTGGACTTGGCCACACAGCATGTTGGACATGACGAAAGCGGTTCCGCGTGCATGCTTGCGTAAACCGGCCGGACTGGTGTCGCGTGGGAGCATGATCCTGATCTCGCGTGCAGGCGCGTCGGGATCGAAGAAGCTTGCCATGCGGAAGTACTCCGTTGGCTGCGAAAGTGTCGGCGGGTGAAGTGGCCCGCAATCCTCGTTCAAATGGACGAAGCGAATGCAGAACAGTCCTTCATCACCAGCTGTCTCTTCCATGACGCTGCTCAGGCGCTCTGCGAAGGGAAGGGGACGGGCTGTCTCTTCCTGAGAGGGCGTGAGCGCCTTTTCGACCAATTTGGTAATTGCATCGACCGCAGCGCACTCTTCTGCTGCCTGGCCAAGGAGGTCGCACGCAGGGCAAGGCTGGTCGGCCTCGGCGCATTCCGGACAATCAGGCCCTGCCACTTGGTCTTCACGAGTAGGATCGGGCAGCCCTGTCGAGTTGTTGAAAGGGCCGTCGATGGCGATTGAAGTGCGTGATCCATCGCTCGCAAAGCCGGCCAGTAAGTAATGGAAGTCCGGCCATGCTGCGGCGTCATCGCCGGTGAGTCCTACGACGTAATCGGTCTCGATCGTTTCCAGCGTCTGCTCTACTTCTGATCCTAGCACTGCGGCGAGCGCTTCCCCGAGCGAAACAAGATAGGGCACCGCGGTAGGTTCGAAGACACCGTTGAGCTCGGACACATCCATCGGCTGATTAAGCCAATTGAGCAGGTTGATTTCCTCGTCGGTGAGGCCGAATGTAGAGGCCGTGCCTAACTTGCTAACCACATTCGGAATGTGGCGCTGAAGGAACCTTCCAAAGTCCAGCAACAACAGCCAGCTTTGCATTTGCAGCTGGTAATTCCGTTTGCGTATCTGGGTCTGGAGATCGGCCTCGACGCCTTCGGTGTCGGCTCGAATGTCGATCGCTTCCTTGGCAATCGCGCGCAGCAGGGCCTTCCACGGCTCGGCGACATCCATCCGGAATTCCGACAGTCGAGCCTTGACGCCATCGGGTTTCGGAGCGGGCGCGGTGGGGAAGAGCGCCGCCTTCTGCCCTTCGACCAACGTCACCGCTTCGCGCGACACAGGCGCCGAAAGATAGTCCTCGCGCTTGGCGACGGGGATCGAGCCACCCCATGTCTTCCGCCGAATCTTCTCGTTTTCGCGATGCGCGATGGGAAATACGGGTAGCAATTCCTCGCCGGGCGCAAGAACGTCCGCTTCCTCCTCGGACACGCGGTGCCACCGCGCTTCTTCGCCGGGGACCCAGGCATATTCGACCAAGGGCCCGCCGCCGTCCGATGTGGCAGGCATCAGTCGGCGCATGAGCATGCCGACTTTCTCATGACTGCCCGCCAGTGCCCGATCCGGAAGTCCCGAAGTGGCGCAAGCCAACGTCGCCGTGGCGACGTAATGTCGCTGGTGCGCCGGCTGATATAGCTTGAGGAGCGGGGCGTTCGCTTCTTTCGATTTCACTTCGGTCGGCGCGGAGCTACTCAGCAGCGAACGGCGGTTCTGTCGGATCGCCTTTGGAAGGGGAACACGATCGGCGAGGTCCGGTGTCGCAGTCTTGCCGGGCGGGGTTCGCCAATCTTCGTAGCGCGCGACAAAATTGGCGATCGCGCCCGGCTCACTCGCCATCGCGCCGAGCAGTTGCTCCGCGAAATCGTCCTGCGCGAACCGCAGTATTGCGGGTTGCAGGCCTGCCTGTCCGGCAGCTCTCCAGAGTGGTCGCGGTGAAGTCCAGGTTAGGGGATGATTGAGAGCAGTCACCAGATATTCCCCGCACCTGGAGTGTATGAGGCCGACACGACGCTGGAAGCGATGACCGTCTGTGCGTTGACCACGCCCGAGAATGTCGATGTCGCCGCGTTCACGGTCACCGCGGTGGCATCTATCTGAACCATGCTCGCTTCGACTTTGACCAGCGCCGACGCGGTGACGGTCACACCCGAGGGGTCGAGCTTGATCGAATTCCCGTTGCTGTCTTCGACAAGGATTTCGCCGGGCCCGTCGGTCAGATTGACCTTCTGCCCGCCTGGAGTTTCAAGTTGCAGTTTCTCCTGACCGGAGCTGTCGTCCATTGTCACTTTCACGCCGTTGCGCGAGCGGATCACCTTCTTGTTGTTTTCGTCGGAGTGTTCTGCGTCGGGCGGATTGTCCTGGCCGTTCCACAAGCCACCTAGAATGTAAGGACGGCGTGGACTGCCCTGTTCGAACGCGACAAGGACCTCATCGCCAACATCGGGAAGGAACCAACTGCCTCGATTGGCACCTGCGAACAGGGTCGCCATTCGCGCCCAAGCGAGATAGCGCTCGGAATCCGGATCGGGCGACCAGGGCAATTCGATCTGGACTCGACCTTGACCGTCCGGGTCGGTCAACGAAACGACCTTGGCCGGAGCGACGCCGTGCCACAGACCGCCGAGACCCTCGGAGCCGCGCGGTTCGCCGCTTGCTTGAGATATGCCGGGATAGAATAGGCCGGGCTTCATGCGTCGCCTCCAATTCCGGGTCGGTCGCAGCGGAACTCGGTCGTCGCGCCATTCGCAGGATCGAACAGGTGAGAGACGCATGTGGCGCGATACGTCCCGTCGAAGATGCGTCCAAGTCCGGCGAGTTCCAGCTTCGCGCCTACGTGGATTAGGGGATCAGTTTCGCACAGCCCTTCGCCGGTCACGAAGTCGCGGGCCATCATCCGGTATGCGCTTTCGGCAATTTCGCGAGCCTCGGATTGCGAAGCTGGCAGGCAATGCGCGAGAGTTTCGTCGCGCGCGGCGAGTTTCTCGTCGAGGATGGCCGACCCGCCAGTGTCGCTTCCGAGATCCGAACTCACCACGGATGAGTCTGCGGTATGGCTGGCTTGGTCTTTCGAGCCAACGTCCCACCCGGCAACGGTGACCGTGCTTCGCTGACCCGACAGATCTGCGCACACGTCGAATGCACGCAATGTCCCCGCCCAGCGCAACTCGACCGCTGGAGTCCCGCGGTCCGCACGAATCTGAAGGATGCCGTCTTCGATGGCCACCGATCCGCCAAACCGGCGGGCAAGGTCGAACAGGAAAGCGAAGTCCGTCTGGTTGATCTGTGCGATGAGCGGGGCCGCCGCGGTCGTGATCGCCACATCGGCGGTAAGGCCGTGAGCCTGGGCGATATCTCCTGCAACGTCTTCGAGCGTTGCATTCTCGAAGCTGCGGCTCCGCCGGGTCATCCGCAGGGATTGCAGTTCGTCTTCGGCACAAACCGAGATGGTCGGAGGTCCCGCTTCTGGGTAGTGACCGCTGATTGCCGAGATCTTCCCCTGGAAAAGCGGGGCGTCGTCGATCGCGACTTCGAGCTCAGCGCCGAATTCCAGCAATTCCCGATCGTAAAACGTGAAACCCTCGTCTTCGCCGCCCCAGTTGCCAAATTCGAGCTGCGCGCTCGCCATGTCTTCCAGTGACGAATCAAGGCGATAGGAAATGAGGGCAGCTTCCAGCGTCGGCTCGGCCTGGCCATCGATCTTGATGGTCGGTCTGGAGGGACGGCTGGGAAGGCGGGCGACGGTTGCGGTCATCTCGCTCTCCTCAGGTCCTTGCCATGCGGATATGGCGGCATGCCGCCAGTCGGGCGCGTCGGCGCTGCGCACGTTCGGCCACTTCGGGTGGCGTGCCTGAACCGGCAGTCGCAGCGGGAGGTGCTTCGCCAAGCGTCTCGAATTCATTGATCACGACAGTCATCGCAGACTCCTATTCGATCCCCAGTTTGGGCAGAGGTGGAGGGATGAGGCTTGGCAGTCCGAGCCGTTGCGATGCGCCGCTTTGCGACGCGATTGTTTGCGGCAGATTGAGGGCTGCATTCGCCGCATCGGTCAAGGACACGGCGGCACCTTGGGGACCGACCGAAATTCCCGCGCCCACGTCCACGTTGCCCGCGCCGATCTCGACGCTCGGAAGCTTCACTTGCGCCTTGGGAACCTTGGCATTTAGATCGACCAGCTTGCCAGGTTTCATCCGCAAAGGGTCTTCGATCTGGTTTGCCTCGGCGATCGATTGCCAATCGTTGCCCTTGCCCTTTTTGGCGGCCATCTTCTGAACGCTGTCGCCTTCCTTCGCCTGCTCGCGCGGCTTGGTGCCTGGCAGGTTGACCTTGCCATCGCCTTCGAAGTCGGAAACGAGAATCTTCTGTTGCGTGAAGCCCAGAGCCATGTTCGCACGCAACGGCTTTCCCTCCGGTGAGAAGAATTCGAGATTCTCTTCCATCGATGTGACCAAACCGTCGAAAATCAGACTCGCCCATTGAAAGCGAACTGCCGGCGGGACGAACTTCGATTCATCGGATTCGAATTTGCGAGGCGTCATGAAGTAAAGCACTTCCTTGGTCTTGCGCCGCACATCGTCGACCGGGTTGGTTTCCATCGCGGTCACGTCGAACCACAGGGTTACGGTCAAGGTTGTGCTGCCCGCTCCGACAAACTGCTGGCCAGCGGTCCCGCTGGCCTGATCACCGCCTTCGGGTTGCTGGATCTCATTGGCGAATGCGAGCTTTAGGGTTTCGGGATTGAACTGGACTTCGACCGATTTTCCGTCGGCTTTCTCGCTGGTGAAGTCGTCCGTGAGCTCGATCAACTTGGCCATGGCAAGTTTGGTTTCGCTCATGCCGCCGACTCCTGAGTCTGTTCCTCGACGAGCTCGAACTTGTCGTAGGAAAGCTGGAACTCCTCGATCGCGATCGCGCCTTCCTTGGCGTTCAGGGCAGGCGCCTTGAGTTTGATTGGGATGCAGCGCGACAGACGAAAGCGGGCGAGCTCAGCCTTTCCGTCATCCGCCAAGATGACCACGTCAGCATCGGCCCGCAGAAAGGGATTCTCGATTGATCGACGGAACCACTTCCACAAATCGAGGTTGGCAGTCATTCCGCGTTTGAGCGTGAGATTGGTGTAGTTGATGACCGCAGGGACGCGCCAGGCGCGATCATTGGCACCGCCCGAACGGATGGTCTGGACATCCATTGTCATTTCGAGGCCGTCGCATTCGGAAAAGGCGGCGTCGCACAGCGGCTTACTGTCACCCTGCGGCACGATCTCTACAACGAAGTTGAAAGTGTTCCAGGGGCGGTCTTCGATTGCCATCAGGCGGCTTCCTCCAATGTGAGGCGTTCGCCTTGCTGGACCAATGACACTTCGATGAACTCCATCGGATGCGACGGCGCGATGCCGATATCCGCCAGCACCTGGCCGTTGTCGTGATTCTGCCGGGAGTTGCGCAGCCTGATGAAATAGCTGTCCCGCGAAATACGGCCGGAAAAGGCTCCCTCGCGCTGGAGCAGGTCAAGATGCGATACGAGCGTGCGCTCGATCGAGCGGCGAACCGACGGCCCGTTGGGTTCGAACAGGAATGTGTTTCCAATGTCGAGAAGCAACCGTCGCAGCATGATGAACAGGCGACGCACGCTGATCTGGTTCCAGTCGGCCTCATCAGACAGGCTTCGCGCGGCATGGGCGAAAAAGCCATCGGGTCGCGGGAGGACGAGGTTGATCCGGGCGGCATCGCTTGGGAGCCAGTCTTCTCGTGCAATGGCAGGGTAGATGCCAACTGCGTTGGCGAAATCTCGATTGGCCGGCGCGAACCACGCGCCCTGCTCGCGGGCGATCCTGGCCATCTGGCCTGCCACTGCTCCGTCAGGTGGCAGGGTGATCAATTCATCTTCGTTGCCGCCAGCGATCCACGGGTGGAACAAGCCGCCATAGGACAGCGACCGCGCTTCTCGATCCGTCAATGCCGCGTCGCCGAAGCCAGGGACTACGAGTTGCGCAGCGTAGTCTTGAGCATCGTCGGCGCGGAAATCTCGAGGCAGGCTCAACAAGGTAGTCATCGCTGCCGATCCGGCTGCCAATCGCAACATGGCGACGTGGACCCGCAATGTATTGGGAATGTCAGTCGGCAGTGCGACGTAGTCGGAACTGCGGATGATCACGGTTCGAGCCGAGAATTGGGAGACATTGCCGTCGAGTTCGGTCCGGAGCCGATAATAGTAGGCACCTTCCGCGCGGTCCTGGATCGTCAGTTCCGTATTGCTCCCTCGATAGATTTCGGCAGCATCTGCGAAATCGTGGCGGGCGGATTCTTCCAAGACAAACTCCACGCCCTCGACCGAGGATGTGAAAGTCAAGTTGAAGCTATCTGATGTGACTGCCCGGAGTGGACCCCAGAGCCTGGGGCGCGGAAGGACAACCACGTCGCAGTCGAGGAAGCCGGCGTAGTCCGGTTCGTTGAGTGCGATTTCGGGCTCGGTCAGGCAGGGTCCAGAATGATCGTGCCAATTGGGAGGAACGAAGGTGCCTGGTTCGGGATCGGGCAAGGCGGTCGTGTCTTGCCGCAGGACCCACCCAGGCTGGACCGCGTCCGGAACCGACAGGATCGATGCCTCACCCACGGATTCGCCCGGAATATCGTAGCATGCGTGAATTCCGAACAAGTCCATGCCGTCCAGATCGTGGCGCTGGATAGCGTGGCGATCTATTTCCTGTGTTGATACGCCGGCGAATGAAGGATCGATGAAGACACGGTGGTCGAACGGCGTCAGCCCACTGAGCTCCAATGCGCGTTGGTCGTCCGATGGATAGGGTAGGGTGGATTGTCCGAATTCGTCGTCCAAGCCGAGAGGAATGAAGGCGGTGCGCAATATAGGGCGCTGGCTCTCCAAGGCTGTTTCGTCTACGAAATCGCGGGCGAGATCGCTGCCACCTATCCCACCCGCGTTGTTTTCGCGGAATGTCTCCAATTGCTGCGCGAGGCCATGCGGTGAAGAGAACAAAGGTCGCGACTGTGCAAGTCGGCTTTCATCGCCTGCATAGTGCTCATCGTCTCCGACAAGCTTGAACAGCGAATTGGCGGATTCGGGCGTGAGGCCGACGCCTTGGGAGATTCGGCTTGCCTCGCCCAACTGGCTGCGGAGATCCAGGCTCAGTCGGCTGGCAACGAACGGAGTCTCAGGAAGTCGCGAGCCGACTTGCTGCCAAGCCGGACCGGTCGCTTCTGCACCTTCGACTTCATCAGCGCGCAACCAGACAGATTCCCCTTGCTGGAAGAAATTGACCCACGATCCCGCCACCATCTCGCTGTATTCGCGCTCAAGTACGACCCGGCTGGTCGGACCTTCGTAGAAACGAGCGTTCACGCGGTTGCGTCGCCCAGCGAGATGCGCATGCCCCTCCTTTTCAGGTGTTTCCTCGGCAATTTGTAGGAAGGACGCCGACCAAGCCGCCCAGAATTGATCGCCTTCGGCGTGAACGATCTTCGCAAAGCGGAGGATGCCTGCATCGTATTCGCGCAACTCAATCAGGTCGCCTGCGGTCAGTTGACTTCGACTGGAAAAGCGCAGGCCCCAGCGGTGGCTGACTGGATCGATAATCGAAACGGGTTCCCGCAATGCCCGCCCGGAAAGAGCGAGTTCCGTAGACCAGGCACCGACCGAGGACGCCATCAATTCGCCTATCTCTACCCGGCTTTCGCCATTGCTTGGGAGAGCAAAGCGACCGAGCATCCCACGAAGAGCGAAGCGTCCTGTGGATGCAGGTACGACATCGCTCGTGTCGCTGCCCGTGTCGGACCATGCATTGACCAATTCCGGAGTCCAAGCGACGCGGATCACCCAGCATTGCTGACCGCCGTTGGAGAAGAACGCCCGCACGCTCGGAGCGAGGTTGGCAGTCAAGGTATTTCCGCTTTCGATATCGAAAGCGAGCTCAGCGGTCCCGCCGAATGTCGCCTCGAATGCCGCCACCGACTCTACCAACACGGGACGATGGCACGGGCCACGTTCCGCGATACCGAGAAATACTGCCACATCCATGCGCGGAAACCGACCGCCTGGCCGTGCAGGCAGTGCAGTGTCGACATGGATGCCGGGAAGGCGGCGACCAGCGGCCATCGACCTATTCCATCTCCAGCCGTTCGTAAGCGAGCACGAGTTCTTCCATCGCAACGTCCGTGCCCTTGGCGTTGAGCGGTCCGCTGGTGTGCTTCATGATCCGGGCTTCGATCAGCTTCCAGGTCATGATGGTTTCGCTGTGGTCTTCGCTCTGGAGCTGGACCTTGACCGTGCGATTGGCATCGGTTGCGCCATTGCGGATCGCGTCGAGCCATTGGTAGAGCGATAGCGATCCGATAACGCCGCGTTTGAGCGTCACATCGGTTGCCTTGACCAACCCGTTGACCTTGATGACCGAGTTTTCCTTGCGGTTGCCGTTGCGATATTCGGCCAGCGCCACTTCCATGCCCATGCCGCTGACTTCCTGAAATCCCGCATCGGGCCCGTCAGTGTTGCCGTTGCCGACGTCGACCAGGAAATTGAATTGGTTGACGGGTCGCTGTTTGAGGACTGCCATGATCTACTCTCCTCAGGAATTGCTGTCGGCCGTCCACTGGCCGATGCGGAAGATGACGAATTCAGCGGGTTTCAGGGCAGCGACGCCGATCTGGCAGACGAGCCTGCCGTTATCGATGTCGTTCTGCGTCATGGTGGAGCGGTCGCACTTGACGAAAAAGGCCTGATCCGGTCGCTCGCCGAGCAGGGCACCGTTCTGGAATTCGTTGAGCAGGAAGTCTTCGATTGTAGTGCGAATGTTCGCCCACAGTCGCTCACCATTGGGTTCGAACACCGCCCACTGGGTACCCTTGTCGATCGAACGCTCGAGATAGATGAAATAGCGACGCAGGTTGACGTATTTCCACTCCGGGTCACTGGTTGCACAGCGCGCGCCCCACAGCCTGTTTCCGCGACCTTCGAAGAAACGGAAGCAGTTGACCCCTTCGGGATTCAGAACCTCTTGCTGACCCGTGTTTATGGTCTTCTCGAAACCGAGCGCGAGATTCACCACCTCGTTGGCCGGCGCCTTGTAGACGGCGCGCTCAATATCGTTGCGGGCATAAATTCCCGATACGAAGCCTGATGGCGGGTAGAGGTTCTCGTTCCCCGTCTCCGGATCGGTGATCCGCACCCAGGGATAGTAGAATGCCGCATATTTCGAATCGAACTTGCCGCGATATTCCCGCACCTGGGTGATCGACTGGCCGAGCACGCTGTCGAGGACGGCGATGCGATAGCGCATGCGCTGGGCATGGCTGATCAGGGCATTGGCAATCGCCTGCGCGTTGGTTTCGACATAGGTCGATCCGGGGGCGGCGACGATCGAGACGTCTTCAAGATCTTCCAGTGCGACCAATCCGCTCTTGAGATTTGTTGTGGGGTTGATTGCACCGACATAGTTGGGCCCGTTGGGAGGCTCTCCGTCCGCCCCTTGGGTAAGGAAGAATTCCGCATCCATGAAAGGTTCGCTACCGTCGCTTTCGCGAAGCTGTTGCAGTGTGAACCGGTTGTCGGCCTCGTTGGCGACCAGATAGTCGCTAGCAAAGGCAAGTCCGGATCGATCGGCATCGCCCAGAGCGACGATTGCTTGTGCGGTGTCGCGCCATGCCTGCGCTTGTACGAGCGCTTCGGCCGATTGATCCTTGGCCTCTTGCGCGGCCGTGAGCGCTTGCTCGGCATCGTCGAGTGTTTGCTGGAGCACCGCTGGGTCGGAACCGCCCGGAGGGTTGTCGACGTCGTCCTGAGCGTCGTCGCGAGCATCTGTTGCAGCGGTCAGAGCGAGGTCATTCGCGTCGTCGGTCGCTTGTGCGGCGTCTACCAACAGCTGCGCAGCATCGCGTTCGGCGGTCGCTTCCGCGACCGTGAGCGCGGAGATAACGATCGGATTCGATCGCGCCGCCGATTGGCTTTCCGGCTGTTCGGCAAAGTAGTCGAAGACCGAATCCGGCTTGCCGTTACGTCGGTGCTGATCGTCGAGCGCGAGCTCGGCTGCCGCAAAGAAAGGCAATCCCGGCTGGGTCGGTTCGACCAAGATCGTCGCCGTGACAACGCGGACGATCGCGTCGGTGTCTCCGTCGGCCAAGATCTGTTGCAGCTCGAACGAAGTGCCGTTTTCGTTGTCGAACGTCCAGGTGTCCTGCTGCTCGTCGCGCGTCAGGATGTACAAACCTTCCGCACCCGCCGTGACATTATTGATATAGACGACGTCGCGATGTGTCGTGCCGCGCAGCTTGGCGACATCGGTGCCGCCTTCGTTTTCGACCGCGTAGCGGTTCGCTCCGGCATAGAATTGCAGCCGAACACGCGATTCCCCAGCTTCACCTGGGAAGCGGGCGCTAATCGTCACGTTTGCGGGTGGGACCGTGCCCGTGACACGGGCGCGAGCCGCGCTGATCGCGGCTGCATCGCCTCCGAATACGCGCGCCACGTATAGTCGCTTCCCGCCTTCCTGAAAAAAGGCGCGTGCGGCATTCCACATATAATTGTCGACGGTGCCACCGTTTGCGCCCGTGAAATTGAGCTGCTGGCGACCGCCATAGATCCGCTCGAACTCTACCAGAGAGGTGATCAGCTCCGGTTCCAGATCGATTGGACCGTATCGGGTCGGGCCAACAAAGCCGGTGGTAGTCGTGCTGACGCCTTCGATGGACTTGGCGCGATAGGACACCTCTTCCACGAATACGCCCGGGGCCAGATATTCAGGCATCTTCTTGCCTCCTTCGCTCAGCTCGCCTCAAGAAAGAGGCTGGAAAGTGGTTGGTCGGACCCATCGAGCGTGCGCAAAATGAGTCTTTCTCCGAGCACCAGATCGGTGGCCGGAAATGGGGTATTGTCGTCGATGTTACGGAGCGCTCTGGTGGCGGGTCCTGGTAGTTGCGCCAGAATGTCTTCGAATTTCGGCGGCAGAATCTGGCCGTCGCTCGTCGTTTCGCTCGCCAAATCATCGAAATGAACGCTTATCCGGATGCGCCAGGTGATCCTGTCACGACCCGCCGCCGCATCGGCGGGCGATAGGATCGGTAACTCCGGATAGGAGAAGGCAACTTCTGCGTTTCCATTCTGGTCGGCCAAGCCAAGGCCGATGGTCGTATTGCCTTGACGAACCCGCAGGAGCGCCCAGCTCGCCGGGCGATCGGTCCCGTCGGCCTGACGGATGGCGAGGTGCGCACCAACTCGGCCGACTGGCACGTCATAGGTGCGGCCGGAACGATTGAAGAGCGGAATGTAGTCCGCTTCGGTTTCACCCGGCAGCAACAATGAACGGATCCGCGCGATCGGGGGAGAGCCCCAGACCGACCAGATCGTTTCGGCAGGGTCGGGCATACGGAAATCGAACCGGGTCGGAAGAAACCTTCCCTGCTCGTCCTCTACGCGCACTTCGAAGTCGCGCGCCCTGCCGACCCATTCCGGAGGGAACTGGCCGATTGTCGTCGGGTCGACCGGTTGACGGTCAGCGATTGTTCGCAGGGCGAGCGGGGGGAGGAATACGGGCGCACCGGTAACGCGATTGGGTACCCAGTGACCGGCACCGCGAGGTTCGAGACGGTGGACGATCGATCGCTCCGCCTGATCGACCATAATTGCATCAAGGCTCGCGGTGACGGGCGCAAGATTGCTCGCATCGACGAAACGCAGTGAACCGACCGCGCGCATCCGGAACTTGTCGGGATTGATCAGCACTGTCATCGCGCCCCACTCCGATCGGGTGGAGTTATCGCGCCGTATTCGAATTCGCGTTCGACAACCGGTGGGTTCTCGGTGATCGTGACATCGCTATCGAGAAGGACCATGCGCAGCTGGTAACTGGCGTAAGCCGGATAGCGCTGGAGGCGCTCCCAAAGAGTCAAGTGATCCGCAAGCGGCAACGGATCGATCACCAGTTCTACGTCTTCCGTCGGGGGGAAGATATCGTCTTCGGCAAGATAGGCGTTCAGCTGCGAGGGTGAGATATGACCGACGTCTGCGAACATCCGCATAACCCATCCCAGCATGCGGTGCTGTCGTTCGACCGACGTTGCGAACGGGATTACCATATAATGGAGGTCGAGCGGCAAAGATGGCTTGAAGGTGTTCCCGAAAACGTCAGTCCGAGGCGGGCGGGCGCGCAATTCCTTGTTGATCGTTACGCGCCACAGAAGCAGGGAAAAGCCCTCGTCGGTTCTGGGGTTTTCGTGATCGGCGAAACGAAAGTCGTCGACCACGAGGCCATTTCCGAACTCGTCTCGCGGATAGCGTTCCTGAATCAGCGCCCTCAGGGTCGCGCTGGTCGCGGCGATGGCTCGATAGTGCGCCATCAGCCTTGCTCCGCCGCCATCAGGATCGCTCGTTCAAGTGCGATCGGAGCGGAGATTTCGAGGTTCAGATCCTCGCTGAGCTTCCGGAACACCGTGGCCGTGCGTCCGCCCGAATTGACCATGACAATCCCAGAAGAAGGGCTGGGGCTGCTATATCCATTGCCCTCTGGTTCGGAATCCAGCGAGTTCAGGACAAGAACGTCGTAGTCGCTTATGATGCCGGGATTCTCCGAAGAGATGATCTCGATGTTAGGCGCGTCGCGCAACACATCCCTGATGATCGAATCGATCATTTTCGGGACCGCCCCCAGAACGACGCGAACTCGCTTCACTGGACTGTCAATTCACTTGGCATGCGCAGACAATCGCCGCCGAATCGAGTGCGCGCATGAACCACTCCGAAAAAAAATGGTCCATGCGATGGTCTAGATATGGTCTCCCCAATCGGCTCCGGATTGCGCAATTCGCGGATGTCGAACCGGCAGTCTTCTCGGCAAAACCTTTGAATCCGAATGCAAAGGCAATTCAGCCTAGACCCTTCGGTCTGGACCGTTCGGTCGAACTAGACCGGGCTGGTTCGGCCATCCGAAATCAGAGACGGCGGTTTTCTACAATCGGGAATATCAAAATCGGATATAGTGGCAGTTACTGAGTTCAAATATTCGAAGCTGGACTCTGGGGTTCTACTGTCATCGCGATCTTCAAGGGAGGTAGCTCGTGCCCGATTTAGTTTCCAAAACTAACGATGACAGGGGATCGATGAGCAGCCCGACTTGCCTGATTGTTGGTGATGTCTTGCTCTTTAGAGAAGGGCTTGCCAGGGGATTAGGCCGCCTCGGCAATGTCCGAATTGCCGATTCCGTCCCCTCGCACGACGCTGCAGATTCGATTCAGGAGCATTCTCCCGACATTGTGGTGCTGGATATCAGCCATCTCGATACGCTCGAAACCATCCGACCTCTCCTGCACAAGCAGCCGGATCTTTCGGTTGTCGGATTCGGCATCGGCGGCCAGCTCGATGCCTTGCGCTGCGCGGAACGGGGAATCTCATCCTTTGTGGGTCGGGATGAGAGCATCGAGGATCTCGATCTTGCAATCCAGAAGGCCGCGCGCGGCGAAGCCGTTTGCAGCCCAGCACTGACTGCCCGACTGATCCGGCATATGGCAGCGTTGATAGACAACGCTCAAGTCCAGACGAACAATTGCTTGACCGCGCGCGAGCGCGAGGTGGCGACACTCGTGAAACGCGGGATGTCGAACAAGGAAATTGCCAAGGAACTCGGGATCAGCCCGGCAACGGTGAAGAACCACGTTCACATGATCCTTGAAAAGCTGAATATGCCGCGTCGCGCGTCGATCGGAATGGCAGTTTAGCCGCACGTCGGAGTTTCGTTCTCGAGCGCCAATTCGCCTGCAAGTGTTCTGGCCGCTCGCGAGAAAGACGACTTGGCACGGCACGGGCGTGCCTGCGACGGCCCTTCCAGCCGTTCCAAATTAGCGCCTCGAATTAAGGCTGGAGCGCGCGCTAGGCTCCGCCAGTCTGAAGACACTCAGCGGCGATCCGGCAGGCCTGCAGTCAGGCCCTTTGCGCGGCGGTAATCCTCAACCGCCCGGAAATGCGGACGATCGAAAATCGCTACATAACGTGGATCGGTTCGAACCCGCTCGGGCAGCCCCATTGCATCATCGTGAACGAGGTCATTCACAGCATTTGCAGGCATCCAATCAAGTTTTAGCACTTCAAAATGAGCAATCGCTGCTTCGACATCGCCTTTGCGCATGTCCACTTGGGCAAGAATTGTTGGTCGACCATAGGAACGTTCGGGGATCGGTCCATATCCTTTCAAGTATCGCGCAGTTGCACCCATGTTTGCCGTCATATTTCCATCGAAACCCATATCGGCGGCTTCGATATCGATGTTCGCACGGCGCATAGCGGCGGCCAGTTCCTCTAGGTCGCGCTCAAATCTTTCGCGTGAAGGATAGTTCGCGATCAGGATCGCTTCGAACCAGCCTGAGAACAGCCAGAAACACCGTGCATCGCACGCCATCGCTAGGTCTTTGCTGTTTCTGGCGGTGCCCAAGCCCCTTAAGGCCTGGGTCCGGATGAAATTGCCGACGCTTGTCGGAACGGCATTCAGCGAATCGATCTGATCAAATTCATTCAACGCGGCGCGATAGTCACCGCCCAATACCAGTGCCTGAGCATACAGCCTGCGAGCTAGCGGCCATTCCGGTTCATCTTCGACCAAGTCGCGCAGAATTTCCAATGCGGCACCGAGATCGGTTCCATAGCGTGTTTGAAAGACACCGTCCGCCAAGCGGGTCCAGCGGTTGTTCGGATCGATAGCCTTTGCTTTCGCAATACCATCTCGGATCGCCTCTTGGTGCTCCTCAAAGCTGAGCGCCAAAGTGTCAAGGTGCGTGAACACGACCGTGTATGCAAATGCACCATGCGCGTCCGCCCAGTTGGGCGCTTTCTCTCTCGCAGATTCGAGCAATTGGTACTGATAGAGTCTTGGCGCCCGTCGGTTGAAGGAGAGCTCGGTTTCGATAGCAATTCGATAGTCCCGGATGGCATCTTCGGGAGTGCCGTCGGGAATGTCGACCCGCCCTGCTCCGACTTCGAGATGCGCTTGTATCGCCGCGGCGCTGTGCAGGACCACGAGTTTCACAAGCGTGGGTTTCAGTACGTCCCCGCGCTCGACAGCGCCGGACCAAATCTGACGCTGGGTCGATGTTTCGACCAGTCTTAGATCGACGGAATATCCTTCTCCCATCCGCCGGACGTCGCCTTCCAGCGCATGGGTTGCACCCAGTTCCTCAGCGATTTCCGCAACCGTCAGCCCGCGCTCCGCGAGCGAAAAACTGCTGGTAGATGACACCATGGCGAAGTCTCGCCGATCGCTCAGGTCGGTGACTATCGCGGCGGCGACCTCTCTTCCGAACGCTTCTTCGTCAGCCGGGCCTGAGAATGGCATGACTGCGATAGCGACAGCTTGATCGTTGGTTGCCCACCTGCCGCTGGGATTGCCGTAGAGATACGCAAGGGTGGCAAAAATCGCGACGCAAGCAAGTCCGAATGCGGCGTAAGGCCATCCACGTTGCCACGGTGACCTTGACGACCCCGGTTCGACTGTGGGTTTGGCAGTGGACGATGGATTTTCTGAGACGGTTCCCGATTGTCGATCCGACGTTTCCGCAGCTTCGCCGACAAACCGAAAGCCCCGGCCATGAACGGTCTTGATGAACCGCTGCGCCTTCCCGTCGTCACCCAGCAATTGCCGGGCCGATTTTACGCGGCTCGACAGCGCGGCATCCGAAATCGCCCGACCATCCCAAATGGACTCGACGATTGCATCCTTCGTGAGCAGCTTGCCCTGATTTTCGACCAGCAGGATCAGCAGGGACAGCACCTGAGGCTCAGCAGCAACCGGCTCGCCCGCCTTGCGCAACTCGAACGCATCTGCGTCGAGTTCGAAGTCCTCAAAAGACCACCCCATCGGGGTTTCTTACTGCGATTTCAGGGATTCTACAAAGTTTCTGCAGACTTCTCCGGGGAATTTCCAAGTCGACTGCAGCCCGCCTTCAAGCCCGCAAACCCGCCCGTGTTCATGTTTTCAGGCCTCAACCAACAGGAGGTTATTATGAACACGCAATTGAATGAGACGAAAGTCAAACTCGCAACCGGCACCTCGGCTCTGATCCTTTCCAGCATGATGCTGGCCATGCCCGCACAGGCGCAGAACGAGTGCCGCAACGGGCCAAGTTCGGCGAATGTGACCCTGGAGTGTGGCTTCGATGCCGAAGCATCCGGCGACAACTCGGTGGCGGTGGGCGACTTTGCGATCGCATCAAAAGACCAGAGCACTGCGCTCGGTGCGGAAGCCGAAGCCACCGGTATCAACAGCACTGCAATCGGCCAGAACAGCACTGCGGCAGATTTTGGCGATACCGCCGTGGGCCAGAACGCCTACGCTGACGCTGGCGGAGCAACCGCGCTGGGCGCGGGTTCGGTCGCGACCGGTTCATCCGCCACAGCGCTCGGAATCGCGGCCGTCGGCGCAGAGCTTGGAACAACGGCAGTCGGTGCGAGCGCGAGCGCTTTGGAGGAGCGAGCTATAGCATTTGGCAACCAAGCCAGGGCCGCAAGCTTTGCAACTATTGCAATCGGTTACAAAAGCAACGCTGAAGGAAGAAGCTCCAGCGCAATCGGCAATGGTGCTCTCGCAAGTGGTGACGAGTCGATTGCAATTGGCAGCGATGGGGCCAACGACACCGACCTTCTAGGCACCCGTGCCACAGCAACTCGCGCAGTCGCCATCGGCCACGAAGCAAGTGCGATCGGTCGATCTTCGCTCGTGCTCGGCAGTTTTGCAGCTGCAAATTCTCAGGCGGCTATAGCCATTGGTGAAAGTTCAGGCGCCACGGGTTTTGAAAGCATGGCCATCGGAATGAATTCGTTGGCAACAGGCGCACAATCCGTTGCGTTGGGACGCGGTGCAAGTGCTGCTGGTACTGCCAGTCTCGCCTTTGGCACAACGAGCTCGGCAGCCTTCAACAATTCGGTTGCCTTGGGTCAAGGAGCCACGACGATCCGCGAGGGCCAGTTCGCGATCGGTGGCGTCTCGAACACTTACACCTTCGCCGGCTTGCCATCCGCAGACTCGCTGGCGGAGCAAGGTGCGGTTGCCGGCCTCGTCACCACCGACGCAGACGGCAATCTCGCCAGCGATGGCGGAGCACTTCAGGCCCAGGTCGACAACAACGTCACGCGTATCGTCGCGCTGGAAGCTGGCGGTGGTATGGGCGGGGGCACGAGCCTTTGTACAGGTGGCGTCGGAACCAGCAGCTTGCAGTGCGGCGAATTCGCTGAGGCAACCGCCGATTTCTCCTCGGCATATGGCTCCTTTGCGCAAGCGACTGGGTTGAATTCTATCGCTCTCGGCCGCCTTGCATCTGCCGAAGGCAACCAATCGGTGGCGATCGGCGACGACGCGGAAGCAACCGCAAACGGTGCAATTGCCATCGGCTCACAGACCACGGCCCGCGCATCGAACTCCGTTGCGATCGGAATTGGCGCCGAGGCCTTTCGCGCTTCGCAGATTGCAATTGGCGGCAACAGTCACACCTACACCTTCATTGGGATCAACAGTCAAATGTCCCTCGATGCGCAAGGTGCGGTCGTCGGAGTTCTGACCACCGATGCCGACGGCAACCTCGCGAGCGACGGAGGAGCGTTGCAGGGCCAGGTCACCACCAATGGCAACGCCATAGCTTCGCTCGGCATCCGGGTGACGACGCTGGAAGGAAATGGCGGTGGAGGCGGCGTATCGCCAGCCGACCTTGCTGCGGTCCAAACCCAGGTCACATCGAACGACGGCGATATCGCCGGCCTTCAAACCCGTGTGACCGATTTGGAAAGCATGGGCGGCGGAGGCGGCGGCATTGATCCCGCCGAATTCAACGAGTTCGCCGCCCGGTCGACCCAGAACATGATCGATATCGCGGTTCTCGAAAGCGACCTGACGGGCGTCAACAACCGGCTGAGCGGGGTTGAAGAGGATGTCGATGCTATCGACGTGCGCGTGACATCGCTCGAGAATGGCCTTGCTGCCGAGCTCGAAATGAACGGTACAGGCGACGACAGCACTGCTGTCGGCACCAATGCTGTCGCTTCGGCGGCGCGCTCGACCGCGATAGGCGATAATGCCGCAGCTACCGGTGACGACGCGACTGCCATCGGCTTTGGAGCCACGGCAAGAGGATCGGTCGCGGTTGGCGCCGGTTCCTTCGCTGCCAACGGCGGGACTGCCATCGGCGACATCGCCGATGCTAGGGGCAATTTGGCGGTCGCTCTGGGTGAAGGCGCCACGGCAACGCACGACAACGCGTCGGCAATCGGCAACAACGCCACCACCACACGCGCAAACCAGATTGCCTTCGGCACGGCATCGAACACCTACACCGCGGCCGGCATTGCTTCGGCGGCGTCCTCGGCCGCTCAAGGCGCCGTGATCGGTGTGATCACCACCGATGTCGAGGGCAACCTCGCCAGCGACGGCGGGGCGATCCAGGGAGCGATTGATACCAACTCCGCCGAAATTGCCGCCAACGGCCAGGCCATCACGGTCAACAGCGCGGCTATTGTCGCGAACGAAGCAGCGATCGCGGCCAATGCGCAATCGGTCGACCTCAATAGCCAGGCTATCGACGCGCTCGATCAGCGTCTGTCGGGCTTCGACCTGAGGCTCGAAAACTTCGGCCTCGCGGTCGACAGCAACCGTCGCCGGATCAGCGATCTCGAAGGCGGTCTAGCGGCGGTTGCCGCAATTCCCGACGCCTATCTCGACAGCTCCGAAGCCTATGCAATCAGCGGTGGGTTCAGCATCGTGAATGGCGAAGTCGGCTTCGGCGCCACAGCGACCGTACGGGCCAGCGACCAATGGAGCTTCGGTTTCAGCGGCGGTTACTCGAACGGTGAAGCCGTGGGCAAAGTCCAGTTCCGCTTCGCGAACTGACGCCTCCTGTTGGCGCGAAGCGCGGAGCCACCGGTCGGCTAGGCCGGTGGCTCCAAAGCTCCCCAGAGTTCACCAATCCAGGAAAGGCTCTCGTCATGACGAGCATCCCCAATGAAGAGTCTGCACCTTCCGCAGAACCCATCAAGCCCGGTGCCGCAATGCCCGCTGTCGAAGCGCTCGTCGATACTCGATCGCAAGCGGGACATTCGGCGAACGACAACGAAACAGACCAACCCAAGCAGAAGCCGGACTCGCCACGGAGCCTCTACGCAGCCCTCGGCTACTTCCCGCGCTGTCCATACCAATGGTGGGCCGACTGAGGCGCATCGCAAGACAATCTCATTTGGAGACAACCTATGAAACTCTTTGCAATCCCTTACAGCATTGCCAGCTATCTCTTTGGTTTTGCCTCACTCGTCGGCCTGATCCTGTTTGTAAGCGGACTATGGCCGTTCTGGAACATTGATGCAGGCACGCCTGTTTCACCCGCTCTGTCCGGTTTCGCAGCAGCCATCGCGAACCTCTCACTCATCGCGATCTGGGGCTTGCAGCATTCGATCATGGCCGACCCCGGCTTTAAGCGGATCTGGACGCGGATCGTCCCACCGGCTGTGGAGCGGAGCACCTATGTGCTGTTCGTCGGGATATTCACATTCGCCCTGATGGCTTTCTGGTCACCCATGCCGACAGTAATCTGGGATGTGAGCGGGACCGTCCTTGGAGCGATCCTGCTTGCCGGATACTTCGCCGGCTGGACCATCACGCTGATCTCGACTTTCCTGATCAATCACTTCGAACTTTTCGGACTTCGGCAGGCGTGGCACCAGTTCAAGAATGTGGTTCCCAAGGATGAGAGCTTCGTCACACCCTTGTTCTACAAGCTGGTTCGTCATCCGATGATGACTGGCGTGCTGATCGCGCTTTGGTGCGCGCCTACTCTTTCGACCGGTCGGTTGCTCGTGAACGTGGCGATGACGGCTTACATTCTGGCAGGATTGCGACACGAGGAAGAGACGCTCGTTGGGGAGCTAGGCGACGACTATCGTCGCTATCAGGAAAGCACGCCAATGCTGGTTCCGGGACTGAAGACGGAGAGACGACATGTACGCCGATCTTCCTGACCGGCTCGAAGGCAGCTGTGCTTGCGGCATGGTCGGGTTCGCCCTCATCAGCAGGCCATTTTTTGTCCATTGTTGTCACTGCACCCGTTGCCGAAGAGAAACCGGCTCCGCATTTGCGATCAATGCTCTGATCGAAACGAGCGCGATCGAAGTGGATGCTAGCGTACTGCGGACGGCCGAACTCCCTTCGAAGAGCGGTCGAGGCCAGTCCCTCGTCGTCTGCGCGATGTGCAGTACGACACTCTGGAGCCACTACAGTTCGGCAGGAGAAGCGATCGCCTTCGTTCGTGTTGGTGCATTGCGAGAGGCGAATCTTGTCCGACCTGACATTCATATCTTCACCAAATCCAAGCTCGACTGGGTCGAATGAAGCCGGATCAGGAACGGCATTCGCGGGTCAGGGAAATCTCGCTCGATGTGGAGTTCCGCCTAATCTTGCTCCAAAGCCCATTCGAGTACCGGATCGCGTCCGGCCGAGTATTGCCCGAACGTTGGTTCAATTGCGACTTCGACACCAAGTCTGCCAATATCGTCGGCATTTTGCCGGCTGGGGGGGAAGCAATACTCGATCTCTTTGCCACACTTGCGCTCCCAGTCGTGGAAACCGGTGGCATAGCCGATGAAGTAGCCAGAGTTGGGGAGGACAAAATCCTGTCCTCGCTCGGCCCAGAATTGCGGCCTGTCGCCCATTGGTTGTCCGACAATTACCGCCCTGTCGCCCGCATGTTGCTTTATGAGCGCCGCCATCACGATTGCGGCAGAGAAGGTCTGGGGACCGACGGCGAGATAGATCTTACCTTGAGGGGAAAGAGTGTCGCCGACCTTCTTGGCGAAAGGAATCGCGTGCCCAAATCGTCCACCCGGGTTCCAACGCAAGTCGACGAACACGAAAGCGTAGCCTCCTGGGGGCGGGCTTTCCAAAGCTTCAACCAATTCCGTTTCGACCGGTTGGCCGGGGCATTCCCAAAGGTAATTGGATCGCACGTAGAGGCCCCCCGAGAGGCCTTCGACTTTGACCAGGTCTCCATCGTCCGTCAGAGTAGTGGGCGCCGCCGTGCCGTCTTCGCCAAGCATACGCACCCATTCCCCATCTTCATCCGGGAGGGAAGTCGGAAGGAGCGTATGATAGGGATGGCGATAGGCGAATTCGGTTTCGGCGGCCGAAGGCATGGCCTCTAGGATGTGTTCGCTCCTTTGGCCGTCCGAACCCTCAACTAGCAATGTCACTCGGTCGGCGCTCGCCGCCAGGTTGGCCGCACGCAGCAGAGCGGGGGATCGCAAGAAGTATAGCGAAATCAGGTCTCTCCGGGCGCGAGGTCCGCCGCTATACTCTGCAAGGCTATCCAAGATCCGATCGGTGGAATTTCCATCGACGGAAACAAGCTTCATGCCGAGGAGTTCGCGATGGCTGCGATGCGCTCGCACGATAAACATCCCGTCCTGAAATCTATAGAAATCCACCCCCATCCTGTTGAATTCTCGAAATGCGGAGACGTAGTCGGCGCCAGTATGGGCGTTGTCGGCTATGGCCATCAGGGCGTGCGTTTCCATGAAGAAGGCGGCCTTTCCGAGCGCGGCATTGCGACCGCGCAAAGTGTCAATTCTTCGGAGGAATTCCCGTTTGGCATCGGGTGAAAAGCTGCGATCGTATTCGAGGACACGCGAAAGGTACTCGAAATCCTGTTGCTGCGCCTCAAGAGTGGAATTGGGGGCGTCGAAATCTGCAGCTTCCACCATCGGGCTGAAACGGATCAGCTGATCGATCAGCGGCCAGTAGTAGATGAGCGCCCCGGCGAGCAGCGCAAAGACGCCGATTGCCACGCGCGACAGAGTTTTGCGCATTCCTGGATCCCCAAAGTGTGCTCCACGATAGGCGAAATGCCCCTAACGGGCCCCAATTTCATCAGTCAGTTCGGCAATGATTCTCTTGGCGTTGAGATTGCTTGGATCAAGCTGGTAGGCCTTGGAATATTGTTCGAGCGCACGCCCTTTGTCACCCGCCGCAAGATAAGCTTCACCGAGGCTGTCGAGGGCATTGGCCGACGACGGATGGGCCAGAACATTCAATTCGAAGACGAGGGTTGCGGCTTCGATCTTTGCGCGATCCAAGAATGCATAGCCGAGCAAGTTGGTACCGGTTTCGTCGAACGAATATCGCTTCGCTTCCCTACCTAACTCATCTGTAAACCAGGAACGAATGTCGTCGAAATCCTGCGAGACCGCCCGATTGCCGATTTCGCGGCTGATGGGAGGCTTTGCGTGTTCGACATTTTCACCGGCAAGGATACGCAAGATCTTGTCGGCAAATTCGTTCTGATCTGTCCCGATGTTTGAAAGCACGATCACTGTCCACCCTCTTTCAGGAACGAGGCTCTGGGTTGAACGAAACCCGCCAAGAGCTCCACTGTGCCCCAGCCCGCGATAGGTCTGCCCGTTCAGTTCGACCGGGATGTTTCCGAGACCGAATGCGTAGTTGCGCTCGGCGCCCTCCGGCAGGTCGAGCATTTGCCTCCCGGTTTCCGGCGAATCGAAAATCTCTCCATCCAGCAGCGCCCTGCTCCAGCGAAACAAGTCGTCCGTGTCGGAGTAGATCATCGCATTCCCGAGGATCCACGATTCATGCGTGGAGGTTTCGGCGACATATTCGGTTCCGACCCAGTTATAGGCATGCGCAAACCGTCGGACGATCTTCCGGCTTTCGAGATAGCCCGTGTCCGAAAGGCCGAGAGGTCGGAAAAGGCGATCTTCGGCAACCTGCCCGAAGGATTTCCCTTCCAGCCTTTCGATTATGAGGCTGAGCAGAAAGAAGCCCGAATTATTGTAGGAGAACTGCGAGCCCGGCTCAAATTCCAGAGGCTTCGCGCTAAACAAGGCCAGCAATTCGGACTGTTCTATGGCGGATGACCCAAGGGACTGAAACTCGGGCAGGCGGGTGTAGTTGGGGATCCCCGACGTGTGATTGAGCAAGGTGCGGATCGGCACGAGCGAGCCTTGTCCATCGGGATAGTCCGGCAGCACGTCCGAGACCGTCTGGTCGAGATCCAGCTTTCCTTCCTCGACCAGTTGCAGGATCAGTGCCCCGGTCATCTGTTTGCCGACTGAGCCAATGTGGAATCGTGTATCGGTATCGTTGGGGCGGTCCCAGGCTCGGTCGGCTGTCCCATATGCACGGTGAAACAGGATTGAGTCGCCTTCCGCTACCAACACCGTTCCTTCCAGAAGCCCAGCATCGAAGCGCGCCGAAGCCAGGTCCTCGATGGCTTCAATACGCGCGTCTTCGCGGGGTTGGGGAGGTTGTCCATTCGCCTCTCCGTCGAGCGGCCAGAGCGCAGCAAGGCATAGCGATCCGCCAATCAGCCAGTGAATGATCGTTTTCGTGAACATCGCATCGCCCTCGCTGGAATACGGTCGGTTCCTATGGGGTGCGAAACTGGAAATCGCGCCCGCGGGTGTCTACTCATCGATGGACGAATGCTTATCAGATTCGGTCTTCACACAGATTCTGCTGGCGGAATTTCATCGGCGATTGGCCGACTTGCTGTTTGAAAATTCGATTGAAAGAGGCGACCGAGTTGAAGCCGCAGTCGAAGGCGAGGGTTGAAACGGATTGGTCCCGTAGGAGCGGATCTGACAAAGCCCGCTTGACTGCCGCGACCCTGTAGCTTGCGAGGAAACTGCGAAAATTCCTGTAGCCGAGATGTTCGTTGATCAGTTTTCGCAAGTGCCTTTCCCCCACGGCCATTGTCGCCGACAGTTTTTCGGGGTTCATGTCGGGATCTCGCCAAAGCTCATCGTCATCCATCGCGCGGTGCAAATGATCGAGTTGAGCTTTCGTCTTTGCGGTCAGCCGACCTTGGTCGGTCGCTGTGCCGGGCTGGGGTAGGGTCGCCGCAAAGGCGATATGATCGGCCGGAATTCGGGTAAACCAAACCAGCCCGACCGCAACCAGCAGGAGGGTGATCAGCATCTTGTTCAGATCCACGAGTTCCGGTGCATTGGGGCGCAGGAAGATCTCGGAAAGGATTGAAACGGCAACCGTAGAGACAACCGAGACGATGAACACCAGGCGCAATGTGCGCCGGGTCTCGACCAAATCCGACCGGCGTTGTTGCCATACCTGAAGTAGCAGGTTGAGGAACAGGGCCAGAACCCCAAGGTTTACCGCCCAGCTGACCTGTCTGATGTAAGGTGTCCATTCGACGAAGTGGTTGAGCCAGAGGCTCCATGCGCCGACGCAATAAGCCAGCGAGATGGCCACATGCTTCGCCTCAATCTTGAATCCGTCTTGCATCATCGATGTGATGAAAAGCCATGCGAGGACAGTGTTCGGCACGTCCATAATCCTGGCAGTCCATAGGATTTCGGGCGGCAGTCCTACACCAAGCGGAAGAGTGGAGATCATCAGCGCCATCAGGCTGAGGCACAAGGCGATCAAAAGTCTGCCGGTAACCGAGCGTCGCTGATGCAGGAACGCGAGAATGGCCAAGACGCCCAGCAAGGCGAAGGTGGCACTGTGCAATCCGATCAATACGGCCCCCATGGGCGATTACATAGTTGGTCGCAGGCCGTTCGTCGAACCCCGATGGCAGGTTCCTGGTGGTTGCAACGCCCCATCGGTCAATTGCGACAGCGCGAGGATCGGTTTCGATTGCTATCGAGGCAATTCGCTGCAGCTATTCCGGTACGAAGAAGGCTGCGCAAAGCACCCGCTCCGTCGTCAATTCCAAGATCCTCCGAGCGCGAGATTCAAGGCAACCCATTGCTCGATCCTGGCGCGCCTGATCGAAACGAGATTGCGTTCCGCAGCAAACAATCTCTGTTGAATGTTGAGAACGTCGATCAGCGCAATCTCTCCCTCGGAGTATTGCAGCTGCGCCAAAGCGTAGGCAGTGCCGGAATCCTCCGCCGCGGACTCGAGGATCTGCTCGCGTTCCGCGAGGATCTGCGCCTGGTCGAGATTGTCCTCGACGTCACGCAACGCCGACAGGGCCGTGCTGGCATAGGTCGCAATGGCCGCGCGTCTCTCGGCGTCTGCCTCTTCTTCGACAGCGTCGCGCAGGCCGGCATCGAAAATCGGTTGCAGAACATTGCCGATCAGCGACCAGATGATGTTTCCATCGTTGAGAATGCTCCCCAAGTCGGTCGAGGTTCCACCGGCACTGCCCGTAAGCGAGACCGATGGCAGCTTGGCTGCCTGGGCCTGGTCGAGGTTTGCGAATGCGGCGGCAACCCGACGTTCCGCCGCAATCACGTCCGGACGTCGCTCTAACAGCTCGGAAGGCAATCCTGCCGGGGGTGGTGGGGGAGATTCCGGAATAGCGTCGCGAATTGCAATGCGATCGGCGGGGTATCGGCCCAGCAGCACCTCAAGGGCCCGCTTGGCCGCTCGTGCCGAAGCCTGTGCCTGGACCAGACTGTCCCGCGCGGACTGAAGATCGGCGCCTGCGATTGCAGTGTCCTGGCGCGAGGCAAACCCCTCCCGGTATCGCACGCGAACAATGCGATCGATTTCTGCCAAGGCATCGACTGTGCGTCGGGCTACGCCAACCTGTTCTTGCGCTTCGATGCTGGAGAAATAGGCGGCTGCAACCCCACTGGCGAGTGCATATTGAGCAAAGCGGAAGTCGGCTTCGACGGCTTGGGCGCTGGCATAAGCAGCGTTGCGACCGGCGCGCACCCGGCCCCACAGGTCAACCTCCCACTGTGCCTGGATGTTGCCGGTGTAGAGGATGTCGTTGACTGCAAACGGTTGGGGGGACTCGGTTCGATCGACCTGGAAGGCAGCATTGACCTGCGGAAACAGCGCAGTGCGAGCTTGGCGAACAAGGGCGCGAGCCGCATCGAGGCTGGCCTCGGCAGCTCGAATATCCGGATTGTTGGCCTGAGCCTCGAGCACGAGTTCGGTCAGAACGGGATCGCCGATCGTCTCGATCCAGTCGGTCCGCACTTCGCTAGACGGAATTCCATCGACGCTCCATTGTTCAGGCAAAGCGGGAAGGCTGTCGGCGGTGGCGCGCGCGACGTCTGCGTCATTGCTTAGGGAAGCGCAGGCAGTCAGAGTGCAGGTCGATACGACCAAAATGACGGCGGAGCGCAGCCTCATGTCGCCAACCCTTCCGAAGTGCCGTCGCGCTTCGACCCGGCCGTCTCGCTCGATGTGATTCCGAACACCGCGGCGTAGACGACGGGGACAACGATCAGTGTCAGCGCCGTGGCAAAACTCAACCCGAAAACGAGCACCACCGCCATCGACTGGAAGAAGGCGTCGAAGAACAGCGGGATGACGCCAAGGACTGTGGTGCCCGAGCCGAGCAAGACGGGCCGGACGCGGCTCGCTGCGCTGTCCACCAGAGCGTCATACCGCGGCTTGCCTTCACCGATTTCCAAATCGATCTGATCGACGAGTACGATCGCATTCTTGATCAACAATCCCGCCAATGAGAGCACGCCTAGTATGGCCATGAATTCAAACGGGACGCCCATGACAACGAGGCCGAATACCACGCCCACCAACGAGAGTGGAACGACCGACCAGATCACCAGCGGTTGACGCAACGAGTTGAACAGGAAGATCACGACCAGAACCATCGCGCCGAAGCCGAATGGGATCGCTCCCATCAACTGGCTGTTGGCCTCCGAGGAATTCCCGGCCTCCCCGTCCCAATCAAGGTTGTAACCGGGCGGCCGCGGGATCGCTTCGACCAAAGGCTGAACTCGTTGCTGCAAATCTCCCGAGACGACCCCGGGGGCAGGATCGGCCTGGGCTTTGATCGACCAGACATTGTCCGTTCGGCGCAGACGGCTGTCGCGCCACACGGTCTTGATCCCGTCCGTCACCTGTTCGACCGGGACAGCGGCACCGGTCGGACCGATGATCTGGACCGAGCGCATGTCCGACACGTCCAACCGTTCGTTTTCAGGAGCGCGCGACATGATCGGGATCAGGTCGTCGTTTTCGCGATACACTCCGACCTGTTGGCCGGAATAATTGCGCGCTAGCGCGGCGCCCACATCGGATCGGCTGACGCCGGCACGTCGTCCTTTCACTTCGGAATAGATCGGCTCGATCGAGGGAACGGGCTGGCGCCAATTGTCCTTGATTGCGATTGCACCGCCGTCGGCATGGTAGATTTTCTGGGCTTCGCCAGCGAGTTCGCGCAGCACTGCCGGGTCAGGGCCTGTGAACGTTGCTTCGATCTTGGAGCCCCCGCCAGGGCCCAAGATGAAACGCCAGACCTTGCCCTGCGCTTGTGGGAAATTTTCGTCGATATGCCGTTGCACTTGCGGGATCAGGTCATCGAGCCTGCGATAGTCGTCCAGCTTCACCAACATCTGGCCATAGGCGCTGTTCGAGCTCTCGAACTGGTAGACTAGCATATAACGCAGCGTGCCGCGTCCCACGAGCGTGTGGACGTGTTCTACGCCCTCAAGCTTCTCAACGTAGTTTTCAAGACGGCGGATCTCATCATCGGTTACGGTTATGTCGGTCCCTTCGGGCAACCAGAAATCGACCACAAGTTGTGGAGTGGTCGATGCCGGGAAAAAGCCTGGCGTGACGAAGGCAAAGCCCGCGGCAGAAGTGGCGAACAGGGCGACCGCTCCGCCGATTGTCAGTGCCTTTCGTTGGACAAGCGAGCCGACCAATGCCTTGAATCGCTCCATCAGGCGATTGGGGGGCTTTTCCTCCATCGGCGTCCCGCCGGAGCCTTCGTGGCAACGGTCTTCGACCGACTTGAACAGGATGCTGCACAGGAAGGGCGTTAGGGTGATTGCGAAAACCCAACTGTATAGCAGCGAGATTAGGATCACCCAAAACAGGTCGCCGGTAAACTCGGCGGTGTCGCCGGGTGCCAGTCCGATAGGGGCGAATGCCAAAATGCCGACGATTGTCCCGCCAAGCAGCGGCCATATGGATCGTTTTACGACATCGCTGGCGATGTCGATGATCTTTCTACCGCGTTGACATCCGTTGAGAATGCCGTCTGTCACGACAATTGCATTGTCGACCAGCATTCCCAGAGCGATGATCAGCGCACCCAGGGAGATTCGGTGCATCGGCGTATCGAGGATATACATCGTGCCGAGGGTCGCGGCGATCGTGAGAAGCAATCCGATCCCGATCACGAGCCCAGATTTGAGTCCCATGAAGATCACCAGGGTCCCGATTACGATCGCGAGCGCGATCAGGACGTTCACAACGAAGTCGGAGACCGATTTGTCGACGACTTTGCCTTGGTGGTAGAATTCGTGGAGCTTCATTCCGACAGGGCGCTGTGCTTCTACTTCGGCAAGCTTGGCGGTCAGGTCGCGGCCGACCGCGACGACATTCGAGCCGGATACGGCAGCGATGCCTATCACAAGCGCCGGTTCCCCATCGTAATAGGCAAGAAACTCCGGTGGGTCGCGGTAATCGCGCGAAACCTGGGCAATATCGCGTAGCTGCACGACGCGCCCGTCAGCCGACGAAACGAGCAGGTTGCTTATCGCTTCGACGGAGTCGATGTCGCCGCTCGGCGTGATGATAAGGCGCTGCCCTTCGATTTCGACGGTGCCGCCGGACACAACCGTATTCTGGGTCGACAACTGCTGGAAAATGGCATTGACCGTGGTGCCCAGTGCAGCGGCATTCTGGCGCGAAATCTCGACATAGATCACTTCGTCCTGCTCGCCCGCAATGTTGATCTTGCCGACGCCGGGAACCGACAACAGGTCTTGCCTGAGGCTCTTTGCATATTGGCGCAATTCGGACATCGAATATCCTTCGCCCGTCAGCGCGTAGTAGATGCCGAACACGTCGCCGAACTCGTCGAAGACCTGCGAAGCGCCTGCACCTGGCGGCAGGTCTCCGGCTGCATCGGCGACCTTGTTGCGCAGCTTGGTCCAGATGAGCTGGAGATCGGCCTTGGTCGGCGACGCTTCGAACTTTATCTCGACGGAGATTTCGGAGAAGCCGGCCGAAGAAACCGACCTGATCTCCTTTACCTCGGCCATGTCCTGCAACGCCTCTTCGAGCGGTGCGGAAACTTCGCGCGCGACCTCTTCCGGGCTACCGCCCGGGTAGGCGGTGAAAATCTGCGCTTGCCGAATGGTGAATTCCGGGTCTTCGAACCGCGGCATATTGGCGTATGCATACCAGCCGGCGAACAGCGCGAGCCCGACCACTAGCCACATGATCAGCCGGTTGCGGATACTGTAGGCGGCGATGTCCACGAACGGCGCGCTCGCTCTAATCCTGCCAGGGCCGGACGGTGTCGCCAGCC